>OBLW0100000225.1_pt1 | contig 48005 bp, 42 predicted proteins | sample 1520161 | NCBI WGS metagenome assembly OBLW01 (sample SAMEA3539309, study PRJEB22396) | soil metagenome | biome: tundra; feature: field; material: soil | place: USA | collected 2010-05 | depth 0.15 m
ATAGCGCCGGACAGGTGGGAAGCACTGGTTCGTCCAGGACGCAAGTTGCCGAAGGGTGAACGCGTGGTATTCGGCGCAGGCGAGCTGGAAGCAGAAATTGTTGCGCGCGGTGAATTAGGTGTGCGGACCTTGCAATTCGCTTCCAAAGATGGGCGTTCGGTAGGGGAGCATATCGATCGCCTGGGCCATATTCCATTGCCACCGTATATTGACCGCGCCGACGTTGTTTCGGACCGCGATCGTTATCAGACGGTGTTCGCGAAAAATCCCGGAGCGATTGCCGCTCCGACGGCGGGCTTGCACTTCACTCCGGAGATTCTGGCGCAGATACAGCGAAGCGGCGCGAAGATTTGCGAGGTCACTTTGGACGTCGGCTTGGGAACGTTCCAGCCGATACATGCGGAGACGCTGGAAAGTCACGTCATGCACGCGGAGTCTTATGACGTCTCTGAAGAGGCTGCGGAGCGGATCCAGGCGGCTCACGCGGAGGGGCGGCCGATCCTTGCTGTTGGCACTACCGTTGTCCGAACACTGGAAGCGGCGGCATTGCGGGCTGCGGAAACCGGGTCCCCACGGCTGGTTATTGCGGGAAAGGCGGAGGCTCGGCTGTTTATTTTGCCGGGCTTTCGGTTTCGGGTAGTGAATGCGCTGCTGACGAATTTTCATTTGCCGCGGTCTACGCTGCTGGCGCTGGTTTGTGCGTTTGCTGGCCGCGACCGCGTGCTGGCTGCCTATAAACACGCGGTGCAGGCGGGTTATCGTTTTTATAGTTATGGGGACTGCATGTTGATTCGTTAACGATCGGGTAGTGCGCGGGAAGCTCGAAACACTCTGAAACTCGAGGAGTGTTGGCTATCTGGATATCTGAGTCCGGTTAACGGCGGCACAGGCAAGACTGCCGGTGCCCACCAGAACGAAAAGGAGGCTGCATCCGCGCAGCCTCCTGGTGGTCTGGACGAAAAAATATTGCTGGTTATTCGCTGAAAACGAAGACGCGCTTTTGACCTGAGAAGCGCACTTCGGACACCTGGCCCTTGTCGTTCAAAAGAACCGCGTCGTAGTTGGACTTGGCCTCGCGGTCTTCCCAGCGGCCTTCGCTTTCAGCAACGACTTGCTTGCCCTTTTGGACCGTGGCCTTGGTGCCGTCGATCAGCAAGCGGTATTCACCAGCCTGCAGATCGGCCCTGCCTACTCTAGCGGCCGAGGGGATGTTGATTGTCTTGCTGATTGGTTTTGCGAAGACGGGTACCGCCGTGGCGATAACCGCAAGCAGTGTCATGCTCCGAAGAAGTGATTGGGATTTCATGCGTGTCAATTCCTTTCCGTCAAAATCGAGTCAGCCGCAGACCACCTGCAGCAGGACAGACAGAGTTGACACGCGGGCACCGGGAGAAGTAAATTTCCCCGAACGACACTTTCTCTTCCTGGACTAACGGCCGGAAAGAATGCGTGTCACTGGCCCCGCGGCTGCCACCGCGGGGTTTTTGTTGAAGTTCTCTGGCTGACCTACGGCAGCCCTGCTTTCGGCTGCACTCGTATAGACGAAGCGCACCCCGCATTTGTTTCGTCGGATGGATGAAATATTTTGTTGGTTGTTGTCATTAGTATGTCACGGGCGCTGTTCGCTCCTGGAACGAGATGACGTTTTTTGCCCAAATTTTCATAGAAATTAGAACTTTGGGAGACAATTTGGTTCTGCGTCGCACAAACTCTGGTCATTTTTGCAACCGGCTCGATTCCCGCCGTGCATCCTCTGTTATGTTCATTTATACTCGGTTACTCTTTTTGGATACCTCCGATGCGGATTCTCGTTCTTAGCGACATTCACGCTAACTCGACTGCCCTGACCGCGGCCCTGGAGATGGCCAAGGGCCGTTGGGACCACGTTGCCTGTTTAGGCGATGTCGTGGGTTATGGCCCCGATCCGAACGAAGTCACGTCTAAGATCCGCGAGCTTGGCGCGCGAACGATCCGCGGCAATCATGACAAGGCCGCCACCGACTTGATGGAAACCAACGATTTTAATCCCGTCGCGAAAACCGCTGTCGATTGGACTCGTTCGCAGCTTTCCCCTGAAAATTTGAAATGGATCTCCGAACTTCCCTCCGGGCCTTTGGAAACGGACGGAGTGGTTCTCGTTCACGGCGCGTTTCAAGATGAAGATGAATATGTATTCACCCCCCAGCAAGCGCTCGAGGGACTTCTCGATTCGACCGCAGCGGTGACCTTTTTTGGGCACACGCATCACCAGGGCGGATTTTCTTACGAAAATCAAAATTCGCATCTGGAAGTGCTTAACATCCATCCTCGCGCATCGGAGTCTTTCGCTCCTTTGCGTATCGAACCGAAACGACGCTATTTGTTGAACCCGGGCTCGGTCGGCCAGCCTCGCGACGGCGATCCGCGCGCCGGCTTTGCCATCGCCGACCTGGAACACCAGATCGTTGAATTTTGGCGAGTCCCTTACGATATATCTGAGGTTCAGGCTCGCATGCGGACGGCCCGGTTACCCGAGCCGTTGGTACACCGACTCGTGGTAGGTCGCTAAACTGGAACGCGCACGGCCTGCTACTTACCTTCCCCATCGCGAAACGTGCGAAACTTCCGTGGTGAGTTCATGCACGAAGAACCTCAAATTGAGATTCCCGACGCTGCGCGCCCAGGCCGTTTCCATTTCGCACTAGTTCTGGCCGCCGTGGCCGTGCTGGTAATCGTTGGCGCACTGTATTTTCTGCCCGGCCGCCAATCACCCCCGGGTGCGGCGCCGCCCGGAACTCATTTTGCCTTTGGCCCTGCCGAACAGGCGTACGCGTCCAGAGTGCGCGTCGAAAATATCGCGCTCAGCCGTGCGGAAAATTTCCTGCACCAGGAAATCACCACGCTCACGGGCGAACTCGTCAATGGCGGGGACCGCACGCTGCGAGGCGTCGAGGTGACGATTGAGTTTTCCGACGATCTGAATCAAATCGCCTTGCGCGAAACCCGTCCGGTTTTAACCCCAGTTACAGCCTCGCTGGCTGGCGGCGATCATCGTAGCTTTGAAGTTTCGTTCGAACACATCCCGTCCTCGTGGAATAGGCAACAGCCTGCTGTGCGCATCAGCGGGCTGCAATTTTAACCCGCTAAAATGGGTATCAGTAGATGTGATTACACCATTTAATAGCGAATAGAGCTTAGCCCTGATCTGGAGGCGTGGCTGCGTGAACTCGCCGGGTCAGCATCGGTGGAAGTCCGCGAGAATCGCACTCGAGTCGCTACCTTCAGCGCCTTGTCCGGGGAACGCCGTGGGACGCCAGCAAAACCGCTGCTCCGTCTTTGGCCGGATCAACACAACCTGACGCGCCGCGTTCTTGCCATCGCCGACCATTCCGAGCAGCCACTCGCTCTGGCCGCCGAGCGCTTCGGACGCCTCAAGCCGAGCCGCCTGGAGTCTGTACACGCACTCGGCTAACGCCCATCCTCTCGGAACCGTTTCCCCATGAGTGCGTTGAATCGCTCACGATTGCGTCGGATCTGGAATTTTCGCTTTCGCGCAGCTATTGCGCGGGCTTTGCGGCGAAAAGGCTCCTCGCGGTCGTCGCCCCCTGAAACTGCACCTAGTCGCATCGTCGCTGCGATTCCATCTTCCAAGCTTGGTTGCGCGATCTATCGCCGGAGATGGAAATAATTCGCGTGGGCCTCGGGGAGAGTTGGCGGCCTCGATTGCGAATGGTCATGCGACAGCAACAGATCTCCCCCAGAAGATCTCTCCACATCGTCCACCTTCCCTTTGGTTTTCCTCTTAAGAATTGACAATTTTTAATACTTCCGCCACAAACAAGAGAGGTACAATGCGTCGTCCCTAACGTAAGAGGATAACGTGAACTTTTCGGCTATTATTCGCCGCACCGGTGAAGTCTCCATCGTGGATCTCAGTGGACAACTAACTTCATTCGCCAGCGGCGCCCTCCGCGATACGGTAGGCGGGCTTATGAAGCAGGGGCGAAAACAAATTGTCCTCAATGTGGATGGGCTACTTTATCTGGATAGCTCCGGCGTTGGTGAACTCGTGAACTGCTACATGAGCGTGATCAAGCAAGGTGGCGAGATGAAGGTCGTCGGGTTGACCCCCAAGATCGAGGAGATACTCAAGATCACGCAGCTGTATCGAATCTTTCAGGAATTTAGCGACGAAGAAGCGGCGCTGCAGAGCTTCCCCGAGAATCGTAAAAAGGAAAGCGCCTAATTCCCTCCCCCAAGCAGATTTCTTTCAAGTGAAGAAACCTTCGACCTTCATGTTGTAAAAAGAATGGGGCGTAAAAGGAGAGAAGCAGCTAAGGTTTTGGCCTTAACTGCTTCCCGGGGTGTGTCCTCGAAGTGGTTAGTTACAATTATAGATGCATCCCGCTGAAAATGGTTTCCTTTTTTGATAAAAATTTTGTAACTTTGGCTGCGATTCGCAAAATTATTAATAAAACAGGTACTTACGCCACCGTTCGTCGCGGTGCCCGATCAGGCGCATCAGCTGCCTGGAGGTGTGCAGCGTGAAGGGCCGGGGCTTGCGGGCCAGCTTGAATCCTGCCTCTTCTGGCGTGCGGTCTCCCTTGCTGTTATTGCAGTTGTAGCAGCAGGCCACCAGGTTTTCCCACGAAGAACGCCCGCCGCGCGAACGAGGGACTACATGATCCAAGGTAAGTTCGGACCCGGGAAACACCCGGCAGCAGAACTGGCAGGTATTCCGGTCGCGCAGCAAAATGTTCTTACGGGAAAGCGCCCGGCTCTGCTGCGGAATGTGCCGGTAAGCCAACAAGCGAATAACGGACGGAACCCGGTGCGCATGCGCCGACGAATGTACCTCGGCGTTGTGCAATTCCTCTGCCTGAGCCACACCCTTCAGCATCAGCACCATGGCGCGCCGCACAGCGGTAACATTGATAGGCTCGTACGTCGCGTTAAGCACCAATACAGGCTCCTGCATCAGCGACGCGCGCCGCAACGGAAGTGAGTTGTGGATTCTACTGCCTGCGGGACCCTCGGAGCCGGGCACAGCCGCTCCAGACGCTTGGGGGGTATGGTGCCCCCGGGATTCGACCGGTTCTAGCCGTCGTGCGCTCATGGCGCTCCCTTAAGGGTACTACAACTTCTCAGAACTCGTCGGAGGAACCTTTCACTGGATGTCGTATCGCTCGGGGTACCGTTAAACCGATTACCGACTTAGCTCCAGCCTGCCGCAGCGCCTTCGCGCGAGCATCCAGCGCGGCACCCGTCATCATTACATCCTCTACCAGTAAGACGCGTAAATTGTCGATTTGGCTGCCGGCGCGTGTGGCAAAAGCGCCACGAACGGATTCCCATGGCTTCCGATGTGCTCAGGAGGCGTTTGATGGTAGCTGCGCTGGCGCTGCCTTGTTGATGGCGGCGGCACGGGAACCACGACGTCGACGGCCGGCGGAGCCGCAGAGGACGCGACACATTCTTCGCAAGATCGGCACGCGGCTCGCGCGGGTCAGCAACCGATCGCATACTTGACAGCCTGCGGATAGAAGATGCTGACAAACGCGTCCCTGGCCGACGCGAGCCATGCACCCAGGGACGGTCCGAAATGGCTGCCTACCGCCGCTTTTACTGATAACTAATCAGTGTATTCGGCAAGAAAGGCGACGCGTTTATTCTGCCCTGGCACCGGCACTCTTGCCTGTGTCCCCCGATCGAATGGCCATAGCTCGCCCTCGCTGCCCGGCTGCGTTGGCGACTGCCAGGGGTGCATCGTCAACCGCGTACAGGGCCCTGGCTTGGTCGGGGCAAACAGGAGCGCCTGCGCCAGTTTCCGAATTCAGAAGGAAGACGCGGGCAGGCCGCCCCGCGGCCGTGAGATTACAGGAGTCCCTGCTCGATCTTTTCCTGGCAACTGATGCAGTTCTTGGCCCACGGCACCGCTTCCAGCCGCTTCTGCTGCATTTCTTCCTGGCAGTTCGCGCATAGTCCGTATTCGTTGGTCTTGATGCGCTTCAGTGCCTCATCGATCATGTTCAGGATGGTACGGTCGGTGTTGGTCATACCGAACAGAAATTCTTTGGTGTACGAGTTGGCAGCCTTGTCGGCGAGATCCACGGTCGGATCATCGTCCGCTTGGCGACCCTCTTCTTCGGTGCGGGCGATGGTCTTCATCAATTCCTCGCGGCGCGTGGTCAATTTTTTCTTGTAATACTCGAGTCTTTTCTTGTCCATATGGCAGTCCCGCCCCTCAGTGAAGTTTTTGGGGCTGTCTAAAAACTCCATAGTGTAGGCCGAGGCCTTGGCACTGTCAAGATTTTCGCCCCTACCCGAGAGCTTGGTCATGACCTATCCTCCGAGGGGAATTTGATGTAGCCGGATGGAAAAGGATTCAACCAACCGACCCTTATTTAGAGCGTGCCTCCGGTGTGATATGGTCGCGGATTCAGCTGGCGAATAAGGTGCTCGACATGTCGTCCCAAGATTTCTGTAGAGAGCGATTCGATATGGCGATAATCAAGTCTTCCGATCCCTGGTCTGCCGTCGTAATCGTTCTGACCGGCGGCCTGTTCCTCGCCGCTTTGTTTCTGCAAGGTTTCACGCACTGGCTATTTCTCGAGGCCGGCGTGCTTCTCGTTTCCATAAAACTCATTCTTATGGCACAAAAGAACCAGAAGACTGAGGAACGCTTGGAGCGGCGCCTTGCTCGGATTGAGGAGTTGCTGCTGGCCCGTACCGATTCGGTGAATCCAGCGAAAGAGAAATCCAATTCGTAACAAGCACGGATTTATGACCCTCTATTCACGCACACTACGTAGCCGGGTCGGCACCATGATCCTGCTGTGCGCCTTGGCGTCATGGCTCGCGGCCTCCTCGTATGCCTCCGACGAGAAGCCCGCTCCGACGATAAATGCTCCTGGCGTAGCGTCACCCCCCGATAATCCCGAGTTGCTCTGTTTCGACGAGTTGGTCACGCTAGCTGGCAACGCACAACCGCAAGGCGAACTCGCTGCGCGCCTCGATCACCTGTTGAACACCCCCTTCGTACGAAGCGCAACGACAACGCCGGACGACAAGCCTCATCGGCCGGACGTGCCGGGCCTCGGCACCGTTCTTCGCGTCGGACTTTGGAATATTGAGCGAGGATTGAATTTCGATTTGATTCGCGCAGCACTCGCCGATCGCCATGAATTTCTGCGGCAGGCGGGAACGCAGCCAGGACCCGGCTTACGCCAAAAAGAAATCGTCGAATCGCAACTGGCTACGCTCCAGGCCGCCGATGTCCTGGTCCTGAATGAAGCCGACTGGGGCATGAAGCGAACCGAGTATCGCGACGTAGCCCGCGAGCTGGCCGCCGCGCTGCACATGAACTACGCCTATGGCGTGGAGTTTGTGGAAGTCGATCCAGTTTTCGACCTGGACACAGAACCAGTCCACTTGCCCGATGCCCAGCAGGACCAGCGGTTGCAACAGGATTTGCAAGTAGACCGGCAGCGTTACCACGGCCTCCACGGCACCGCAATTTTGAGCCGCTACCCCCTCGAAAACGCGCACATCTTACGTCTCCCGGTCTGCTACGACTGGTACGCCAGCGAGTACCGAGCGATTTCGAAACTGGAACAGGGCAGACGTTGGTCCGCGCATAAATTATTTCGCGAACGCATGGAGCGCGAACTACGGCACGGCGGGCGCATGGCGCTGATCGCGGATATTACCGTGCCAGACCTGCCTACGGGACGAGCGACGATTGTCGCGGCGCACCTGGAAAATAAATGCCCGCCCGCGTGCCGTCTTCGACAGATGCAAGCGTTGCTCGCAGATTTGAAGGACAACCCCAATCCCCTGGTGCTGGCCGGCGATCTCAATACCACCAGCAGCGACAATACTCCGACGTCGATTCGTAACGAAATCATGTCGCGCATTACCGACTACAAATTTTGGATCGGCCAGGCCGTTTCGTATTTCCATCCGCTCGGAGTGTTCAAATATGCGCTGACCCCTCTTCGTTATTTCCACGGATACAACGACCCATCGGCGTTTCATCTGCCGGTCTTATGGGATAACCGGGAGCGGCCCCTGTTCGGAGCGACGGAGAAATTCCGCTTCCGCGACCATCACGCCTTCGATTTTCGAGGCCAGCGGAATCGCACCTCTCCGCCTAGAGCGCGGACTCTCGCGGACAGCAACCAAAGAACCTGGAAGGGATTTTCTCCAACTTATGCGTTCAGCAGGGATTTCGCGGGATTGGTGGGGCGTTTCAAACTGGATTGGATTCTGGTGAAACCGTTCCTTGATGATCCGCGGCGGGCGGGGCAAAGCTACCGGTTCGCTCCGGCTTTCCCGGTCACCATGGGCGAGCTAAATGGAGCCGTCAACGATCGCATTTCCGATCATGCCCCCATGACCGTCGATCTGCCGCTTACCGAGCCGGCCAAGGGGGCGGGTCGCCAGCCCTGAACTTCCGCTAACGCTTCAATGATTTTTCGCTGCTTTTTGTTTGGCGACCGTGTCTTTCGGATCCGCTTCGACGGTCACTTCCACTTGGGCGCCGGGCTTCAGCTTTACTTCATTGCCTTTTTCGTCGGTTAGCGTGTTCTCAATCCGGATCTCGCGATACAGTTCATCGGCCCCTTCGACGGCGATTTCGGCCTTTTCCGGAAGGTCCGGATGAGGAGACGGAATCACTTTTTTAACGGTTCCGGGCATAATTGTCGCAGGCTTTTCGGGCACTTCACACCCCCTTGTTTACGGACGGAAGATCTGAGATGGAAGGGCCATGGTAGCACTGAACGATGGTGGTGACAATTCGAGCTAATCGAAGGATTACAGGGCACCGGGCGGCCGGGGAGCCATGAAGCGCGAATTTGATGCCGTTATCCTGGGCGCCGGCGCGGCGGGATTGATGTGCGCAGCGGAAGCGGGGCGCCGTGGATTACACGTTGCGGTGCTGGAGCGAGCGGAGAAACCGGGCAAGAAAATCCTGATTTCGGGGGGTGGGCGATGCAACTTCACCAATTTGCACTGCCGCCCGGAGAATTTCCTGTCGGAAAATCCGGATTTCTGCCGCTCGGCACTGGCTCGCTTCACGCCGACTGATTTTCTGAGATTGGTAGAAAAACACAACATTCCCTATCACGAGAAAAAGCCATATCCAGAAGCCGCCGCAGGGCAACTGTTTTGCGACCGGTCGGCCACCGATATCTTGCAAATGTTGCAGGAAGAGTGCGCGGCAGCAGGAGTGCGCATTTTCGCGAACACCAACGTGCGCGAGATCACGCACGACGCCGGGTTTATCGTGCGCTCGACGCAGGGCGGCGCAGCGGAGGATTTGGAGATTGCGGCCGCAGCGCTGGTGGTGGCCACCGGAGGTCTTTCCATCCCGAAGATGGGAGCAACCGCGTTCGGGTACGATGTGGCGCGGCAGTTTGGGCATTCCATCGTGACTTGCCGGCCCGGCCTGGTTCCTCTGGTTTTCGGACGTGCCGACGCCCGGGCCTATTGCGATCTGGCCGGAGTTTCCACGGTGGTGACAGCCGCATGCGGCGGAACTGCTTTTCAGGAAAAAATGTTGATCACCCACCGCGGCTTGAGCGGCCCCGCGATTTTGCAGATTTCATCGTATTGGAAGTGGAAGGACAACGCCCCTGTGACGATCGATCTGGCCCCCCAGCAGGATTGGACCGCCCCGCTGCGAAACGGACTTGGCCGCCGTGACCTTGTCGCGGCCCGAGGCGCCTTGCGCAAGGTTTTACCGCAACGCCTGGCAGACCGTTGGCTTGAGTGTCACGAGCCGGAAGACTGGACGAACCGAGCGCTCGAACTCGTTGAGCAAGGAGTTCATCGGTGGCAGATCCACCCCACCGGCAGCGAAGGCTATGAGAAGGCTGAGGTCACGGCCGGTGGAGTAAGCACGGCCGAGCTTTCCAGCAAGACCATGGAGAGTCGAAAAGTGCCCGGACTGTTTTTCATTGGAGAAGTCGTGGATGTGACCGGCTGGTTGGGCGGCTTCAATTTTCAATGGGCCTGGGCTTCAGGCGCGGCAGCGGGCCGGGCGATCGCGGGCAGAAAGCAACACAGACACTCCGGTTTACCGTGAGCCGTGAAGGGTTTGTGCAGCGCGGCCGGCAGCCCGGTCTCTCCCCTTTGCAATTCCGGTCGCCACCTCTACCTATACTTTCCTTCCTCGAAGCCCATCACGGCACTAAACGGCGGTGACGAACGAGCCGTCGGCAGCAACGTATCCGTAAGCCATGCGCGGCGTGTTGAAAGCGAAGCCAGGATTGCCATCGCGATCAAGGAGGATCAGGCCGGCGGTCGCTTGAGTGCGTTTCGCGAACAGAGCAATGGAGTTTTGGGCGGCCCGCATGGCGGGGGTCGTGCCAGCGTGCTGCGCCCCTGCAAGTGTGGTCGTCTCGGTTGCAACTTCGGGAGGACGAAGCAGGTCGACAGCCCTTTTCGCCATCACCACCTTCATGATGGCCTCGCCATAGCCGGTTGCGGAGACGCCGCCAGCTTCGGAATCGGCATAGCAGCCGCAGCCGATCAAGGGAGAGTCGCCAATGCGGCCGGGCAGTTTGCAGCACGTACCGCCCGTGGAGGTTGCGGCGAAAAGTGCGCCGTGGGAGTCGAGCGCTACGGCTCCGACGGTGCCTTGCTCATGGCCGCGATGATTGGCGGCGGCATGCTGGTCCTTCTTGCAGTGCTGCCAGGCCTTCCATTCGGCTTCCGCGATTAGTTCCTTGGGATCGCAAAGTGGGATGCCGTGCGCTTTGGCATAGCGCTCGGCTCCTTCGCTGACCAGCATCATGTGCGGGCACGTTTCGAGAATTTTGCGTGCCAGCTTTACGGGATTGCGGATGCGTTGGAGCGCCGCGGCGGAACCGGCGCGTAGAGTGGCACCGTCCATGACAATCGCGTCGCATTCGACGCGGCCATCGAGATTCAAGTGCGAACCGTAACCGGCGTCGAAGACTGGATCGTTTTCGAGGACGATGACAGCGGCCTCGACGGCGTCCAGGGCTGCGCCGCCGGAACAGAGGATCGACCAGCCTGCGGTCAGCGCACGCTGACATCCCGATTGGCAGGTTTCGACGGCCTCATCCGGAATGTCCCATGCTCCACCGTGAACGATCAGGGAAGGTTTCATCGGCATAGGAGAATGGCAAAGGGAGTTTCATTTGTCCAGGTAAGCAACCTCGGGTAGAGCCTGGTTGTAAAGGTCAAGAATGCAAACCGCTGAGGCCAATTAAATGAAAAAATCAATGAGGACCAGGAGCGGGCCGAGGACCAGGAGCGATGCAGCATAGATGTAGCGGCTACGAGGGATGCATCTGAGCGTGCGCACCATTTCGGATGGAATCACTTTCAGACGCGATTCTTCGCGTGGGCTGTAGAACGGACCAACCGGCCTATAGCGGGAGAAGTGCCGCTGGTAGGCTCGGACTTCGTCATGGACCCAGATGTAAATGTCGTCGCGGCCGCGCCACACGAGCATGGCGCCGGCCACAAAGGAAAGGTAGCCGAGAAGAGTTAATAGACCGAGACTAGAGCCTGCTCCCCAATGCATAGTCCCTCACGATATGGTGCGCGATCGGTACGCCAGCGTACTCCTCGCGGAGCTACTCTAGCGTAGGACGGCGCGAAAAGGCGAACGGTTACTTGCCGTGAAGCGAAGGTACACATTCTCTCTGCACCCTTTTACGGGAACATTCGCACAAGCGGGGGGTGCTTGGCGGCATTGCCATCACGCTTCGTCGTGAATGGTGACGAGGCGTACAACCTCAAATTCCTTCTGCCCTGCCGGAGTCGTGACTTGAATTTCGTCGCCCACCTTTCTGTTTAACAGAGCCTTACCGATGGGAGAAGTCGTGGAAATGAGACCCTTCTCCACGTCGGCTTCCTCGCTGCTCACCAGTTTGTACTCGATCTTCAGATCCTTCTGCATGTCCAGCACGATGATGCGTGATCCGTAGCCGGCGCGATCTTTGGGAATGTTGGTGAGGTTCAACATGCCCAGGTCGCCCATGCGTTTCTTGAGCTGGCCGATGCGGGCGTTGACGAAGCCCTGGCGCTCTTTGGCGAATTTGTATTCGGCGTTTTCGGACAGGTCGCCGTGCGCGCGGGCTACCGCGATCTCCTTCGGGAGTTCTACGTTGAGTTCATGCTCGAGGGCGGTGATTTCGTCCTGGAGCTTTTGTTTGATCTGCTTGAGTGGGTCAGACATGGTGGTCGATCGTTATTTTGAAATAGTGGCGCGACGCGATGTCTCCTGGACAGAGCGCCCCTGCCGAAGCCACTCATTATAGATGCGAGCGACATCAGATGCGAGCGACATCCACAACAAGCCCCGGTAGGCGCATCACTTTGAGGGGTCGAGGCCATCTAACGTAGGCGGCTGGTCCTAAACCTTAGGGCTCGGCGGCGGCAAAATCGCAGGGGGGGCCTTGTGCAACGTATAGGTGGTGCTGGTTCGGAGCAAGGTGCCATGCCCATGAAGCCGTTTGGGCGCCACGACCAACAAATTTCGGCTTTGGGATTTGGCGGTCATCATCTGGGAGATGCGCCGGACCAAGGGACGGCGATTCGTATAGTACAGGAAGCAGTGGATAGTGGAATCACGTTCTTCGATAACTGCTGGGAATATCACCGCGGGAAGACCGAAGACTGGATGGGGAAAGGCCTCCAGGGCCGCAGAGACAAAGTGTTTCTGATGACCAAGGTGTGCACGCACGGGCGTGAGGCCATGATCGCGACGCGGATGCTGGAACAGTCGCTGAACCGGTTGCAGACCGATCACCTAGATTTGTGGCAGGTGCATGGAGTCGGTTGGGACAACGATCCGGAGCTGTTCGTTCGCCCCAACGGCGCGGCGGAGGCTTTGCTCAAGGCCAAGAAAGAAGGAAAGGTGCGGTTTCTGGGATTTACCGGACACAAAGATCCCGCTGTGCATTTGAAGATGATCGAAACGGGTTTCCCATTCGATGCGGTGCAGATGCCGTTGAATGCGTTCGACGCTCACTTTCTGAGCTTTGCGGAACAGGTGCTGCCGGAACTGAATCGGCGAGGCATCGCGGCTTTGGGTATGAAACCTTTGAACGGGCACGGCGAGGCCATTATAAATGGCGAGCTCAGCGCGGAAGAGGCTTTGCGCTATGCCATGAGCTTGCCGGTGGCTACCACCATCACGGGCATCGACAAGCTGGAGGTGCTGCGGCAGAACGTGAACATCGCGCGCAACTTTAAGCCGATGACCACGGCGGAGATGCAGGCGTTGCGCGATCGCACGCGGCAGGCCGCGGGCGACGGCCGCTATGAACTGTATAAGGTGTCGCTGAAGTTCGACAATCCGGAAGCGCGGCTGGCGCACGGCTTTCCACTGGACGACCAGAGCGTCGAGGTGAAGGAAATGATGAAGGCCACAGAAAATACTGGATTTCCTTTCCCAGACGTAAAGCAACAGCAGCCGTAACGCGACCGGTTCCGAGCTCGAGCTTGTGTGGGTGTCGGCCTTTAGCGCGGCGATCTGGATGGGAAGGATCTCGACAAAACAAGGGGACAAGCATGGCCGACGAAAAAGGTTTTACACGTCGCAAATTCGTGCAAGGCAGCGCCGCGGCGCTGACCGCCACGATCGTCGTGAAACCAGCGCTCGCGGCGGGAGGAGGCGGTATGCCCGACAATCACGAGCAAGTTCCTCACCGACCGCTAGGCAAGACCGGCGCGCCAGTGTCCGCGCTGGGAGTCGGCGGATTCCATTTGGGTTCGATTAAAGAGGAGAAGGAATCGAACGAGCTGGTGGCGCGGGCTTTGGATGCCGGAATCAATTTCTTCGACAACTGTTGGGAGTATCACGACGGGATCAGCGAGGCACGGCTGGGGACCGCTTTGAAGGGTAAGCGGGATCAGGCTTTTTTGATGACCAAAGTCTGCACCCATGGGCGAACCAAGGACGTCGCTATGAAGCAGCTGGAAGAATCTCTGCGGCGATTGCAGACCGATCATTTGGACCTTTGGCAGATTCATGAAGTGGTTTACTACAACGATCCGGATTTGATTTTTGCCCCGAATGGGGCGGCGGAGGCTTTGCTGGCAGCCAAGCAGCAGGGGAAGGTGAGATTCATCGGGTTCACTGGGCATAAGAATCCGGCGATTCACTTGAAGATGTTGTCGCACGATTTTCCGTTCGATACCGTGCAGATGCCTTTGAATGCGTTGGATGGAACCTTCAAAAGTTTTGAGCATCAAGTGTTGCCGGAGGCGAATAAACGTGGGATCGCGGTTTTGGGGATGAAGAGTCTAGGCGGTAGCGGGGAAATTGTTTCGCGTGGGGCGCTTACGGCGGAGGAGGGCTTGCGGTATGCCATGAGTTTGCCGGTGGCGACTACGATCAGCGGCATGGATTCGATTGGGGTGCTGGAACAGAATTTGAATGTGGCACGCGGGTTCAGGCCGCTTTCGGCTGAGGCTATGCAGACTTTGCGGGAGAGAGCGCGACCTTTGGCCGCGGATGGTCGCTACGAGCTCTTCAAAACGACCACGAAATATGACGGGAAAGTAGGGCGCGAACAGCATCAGTATCCGCCAGAGCAGAAGTTGCCGGTCTAGAATCGCCGATGGGTGTTATCGGGGTTCGGTTTGCGCTTACCGGGAATGGCGATTGTCGGCGCACCGACAGGAGTGCCTGTGCCACTCTAGAGTTGGAGGCGCGGAACGGTCGCGCTAGAGCGCGTCCCCCCATTCTGAGAATGGTCTCGCGCTATTTTCCCTCTACCTTTACTTCTAACGTTTGGGTTTTAGTGTTACCGGCTGCGTCTTGGACGGTCAACGTGTAGGTTGTGGTTTTCGTCGGAGTGACGTCTACGCAGTGGGAGTAGGAGGGCCAGACGGGATTGGGTTGCGGCTCCAGCTTTACTGTTTTGGCGTTCGCGACGCCGTAGCACAACTGTACGCTCTCGCCGCGGCGTACCGCGCCGGGACTCGCGTAAAAGCTTTGAATGTCGAGCTCTTTGCCGCCGAATTGATCCAAGGCAGCTCGATCTTGCTCGTGTTGTTTCTCAGTTCTTGCTTGCGTCGTTTGCCGGTCGATTCGCTTGTTTTCCTGCCAGCGCGAAAAAAGAACCCAGCCCACCACCAAAGCCACGATGCCCAATGCGAAGGAGGAGTAAAGTAGTGGGTTCTTGAAGACCGAGTTGGCTTGGGGTTCAGGCGAGACGATCATAGGACGTCCTTCGAATGCGGTATTGCCGGGCCAACGATTAGATGTCCAACCGACTCCCTCGGTTTGTAGCCAGTAATTTCCGAGATCTGCGAAACTCCTGCCCTCCCTGCATTTTTTGTAACTGTTCCGTCTGATAAGGCTTAAGTCCCCTATTTTGATGCACTCAGAGAAGTTGCTTGTTGTCGGCTTCTCGAATCGTGAAGGTGCCCCGGCGTGGACTACCAACGGATGAGGCTCATGCCTTGGCGGTCACGCGCCAACTGAACTCCTTATTGGACTTGTAGTTCCAGAGAGTGACCAACCCTATGGCGATCAGGTTGGCCAGGTAACGGTTCATGTGGAAGAGGTTGAATTCAATGTTGATGATGACCACGTTGAAGAAAATGCCCAGGGAGCAGATGGCGTTGAACTTCAGGAAGCGTTTGACTCGCTGGCCAAAGGTGTTCTGGTGCTTGGAGATCTTGCTGAAAGTCCATAGGTCGTTCCAGATGAAATTGTTCAGCAGGGCCGCCTCGGCGGCCAGGATTTTGCTGCGGGTTAGGCCCCAGCCTAACATTCTGGGGTCGCTTAGCAGGTACAGGAAGGACATGTCGATGACTACGCCGCTCGCGCCTACTACGCAGAAGCGGAAGAAGCTGGAGATTTGGAGCAGATAGAGGCGGAGCCGGAACAGATGCTGGAAATATTCCAAGTAGATGCGATTGGTTAGCTTGCTCGAGCCTTCTACTCGCTCGCGGAAGGTGTAGGGGACTTCGCTGATCCAGCCTACTGTGCCGCGCCCCAGGACTTCGACCAGGATTTTGTAGCCTAGCGGGCTCAACGTGCGATTTTCGATGGCGGTGCGGCGGATCATGAAAAAGCCGCTCATGGGGTCGCTGATGCGGCCAATGACTTCAGGGAGCAGCAGGAAGCCGATCATCTGGGCGCCGCGGGAGATGATTCTGCGGCCCAGGCTCCAGTCGCTGACACCGCCGCCTTCTATGTGGCGGCTGGCGATGCCTAGGTCGGCGCCTCGTAGCATTTCTTTGCATAAGTTGGCGGCTACTTCAGGAGGATGCTGAAGGTCGGCGTCCATTACGGCCAGGATGCGGCCGTGGGCGATTTGCCAGCCGCGGATTACTGCGGTCGAAAGGCCGCGCTCGCCCTGCCTCCGGATGACCCGGACTTGCGGGAATTTGTCGGTTAGGGCCAGGGCGGTTTCCCAGGTGCGGTCGGGGCTGTCGTCGTCCACTACGATGATTTCGTATTGCAGATTGGGGATGGAGTCGAGGGCCGGGGCTAGTTGGGCGATCACCGCGGCTATGTTTTTGCCTTCGTTGTACGTGGGTAAGACCAGCGAAACGTCGATCTGGGGATCGCCGTTTGACGGGGCGATTATCAACGGACCTGTGGGGCAGGTTTGTAATGAGGCGGTCGCTAGCATTGCTCGGTTGGATTCCTTTTTGTCGGGCGTGGGTTGAGCTTTGCTGCCTTTTGCTTCAGAAAGGCCGCCCTTTGTAGCTCAGGGTAAACACAGCTGCGCGGACTCTGCCCTGCGCTACAAAGCATTCCTGTCTCATTTGTATTCACGGCTGGGCGGCCTTGGGGGTATAGACGTGCGACTTGGCGGTGGCGAAATTTAGAGCGTAATGAGCGTCCAGGTCGCGCAGGAATTCGCCTCCGAAGTGGGTGTCGGTGTACCAGGTTTTTCCCTCCGCAGTTGCGGGGTCTCTCTCTAGAACTATGGCTGCGAAACCTTGATGGTTTATTTTCTCCCAGAAATCAGTGGTTAGCTCTGGATGTTTCATGGCCAGGATGCGGAACATGAACGGGTCCAAGAGATAGGGGGCGTTGTCGGAATGGATGACGATCAGAGGATTTTCGGCCAGCACCGGGCGGTTGTCGGGCGGAAGGCGGCGCAGGACTTCGGTGGCGTCGCGGCGGAACGAGGGTCTGGACAAGTCGCCGTGGAGACCTTGGGAACTTGGGACGATGGCGACAACCAGCGCGCAGGCCAGTAAGCCGGTACCTATTTCCGCGAATGCCGGGGTACGAGAAATGGCTACCGCCACGAGAATTATCGCGGCGATCTGCAAGTCAAACAAATGATTGATGCCGATTCCCGGAGAGCCGAAGATCACCGTGGTTACGAGCAGGACCAAGACGAAATAGATTGGAACAATGTCGAACTTATTTTCGCGGAAGTAATGCACCCCGAAAACCGCTGCGGGAGCCAAGAAAAGTAAGAAAACGGGATCGACGTCCAGCGCTTTTGAAAGCAAGTGCAGGGGTGCTTGCAGCGTATAAGAAAGTGAGCCGCCTCCGCCTGCGCAGGCACGAAAGATGGCGAAGACGCGTCCGCCGCTGGCGAAGTACATGGAAGCGAGAACGAGAACGTAGCCCGCGGCGGTGGCGGCGGCGAGCTGCAGGGCTTCTTTATAGCGGCGGGCTAACAGCCACGCTGAGGCTATGGCGGAGACCCCAAAGACGGTCGTCAGCTTGGTGGCGAAGGCAAGTGTGAACAGGAGAGCGGCGAAATACAACGAGGCGCGGCGGGTTTTGGCGGTCACGCATAGGAGTACGCCCCAAAGATTTAGCGCTGCCGCCAGGCTGTCGCCTTTTGCTCCAAGGAGGGCTTGCTGGGCAGTGGCCACCGACAAGATGGATGTGACGGAGGCGGCGCTCAGCAGGACGCTGACATTTACGCGTCGCAAAAGAATATAGACGGCGATCAGCGCCAGGAGGACACTCGCGGCGGAAAGCGCGATTCCGGCGGTTTCGAGCGAACCAAAAACTTTTGACAAAATACCGGTCAGCACGAAATACAGAGGAAAATATCGTGTGCCGCCATAACCGAGCGAACTGAATAGCGGGCGATAAAAGACGCCATGGGTAAAGTCGTAAGCGAGAGCTAGCCAGACACCTTCTACGTGCGTGAGAAAATATTGATTTCGAAAGTTGAGGGCTATTCGGACCAGTAGGATCGCGCCGATGGCGATGGACGTCAGTACGATCAGGACGGAATAGAGCCTGAGAGTCGGTTTGGGGCTGGCTTCCGAGGACATCTTGGGCTTTCCATTCTCTTTCCGCGGGTGTATGCATCGCTTCGCGTGTTAGGGATCACCGGCACGGAACGCTGCACGGTAGGTTGAAGATAAGGCCACGATAGCGGGTTTTCGGCGATCGGACAAGGAATGGTGCGCAAAAGCGATGCCGATTGGTAATCGGGTGGTTCAGGTATTTGAATGTGGATGCGGGTCGGTTCGCCGAGTGCCCGGCAACTTGTCCGCGATGATGTTCGAGACGGCGTCGCCGGCACAGGCCCTTCAGGGTAAACAGGAGTGCCTCCTGCTACTCGGCGCCCAAGAAAGCGTAGCGGAGTAGGAATAGCACGGAGAGGATCCAGATCAGCGGGCTGATTTCGCGGTATTTGCCGGTACCTACCTTGATGAAGGTAAAGGAGAGCATGCCCAGGCTTAGGCCGGTGGCGATGCTAAAGGTTAGCGGGGTGGCTACCAAGGTCAGGAATGCAGGGAAGGCTTCACTGAAGTCGTCCCAGTGGACGCGGGCGACGGCACCGCACATCAGGGCGCCCACTAGGATCAGGGCTGGAGCTGTCGCGTAGGCGGGAATGGCCGCGACCAGCGGGGCGCAAAACATGGCGATCACGAAAAATCCGGCAATTACGATATTGCCTAAGCCGGTGCGGGCTCCGGCGGCTACGCCTGCGGCGCTTTCGATATAACTGGTTACCGTCGAAGTACCGGTTAGGGCGCCTACCATGGTGCCGAAGGCGTCGGCCAGGAGGGCACGGCTAGCTCGGGGAAGTTTTCCGTCACGGAGGAAGCCGCCTTGTTCGCAGACGCCTACCAGCGTGCCTACGTTGTCAAAGAGGTCGACGAAGAAAAAGACGAAGATTAATTCGGCCAGGCCGATTTTGGCAGCGGCGCGGAAGTCCAGCTTCAGGAATGTTCCGCCGGGATGCGGGAAGGAGAAAAGGTGTCCGGGCCACTGGGCCAGACCAAGGGGGATGCCGGCCAAGGCGATCACCACGATGCCGATCAAGATGGCGCTGCCAATGCGTCTGGCCATCAGGATGGCTATGAGGATCAGGCCTGCGGCGGCTAGGAGCACTTGAGGGTCGGAGGCTTTGCCGAGGCCTACGAAGGTAGCCGGGTTGGCGACTATGATTTTGGCGTTGCGAAGGCCTATAAAGGCGATGAACAGCCCGATGCCTGCAGCGGTGCCGTATTTTAGGCAATCGGGGATGCCGTTGACGATTTGCTCGCGGACGTTGGTTAGGGTGAGGAGAAGGAAAACGAGGCCGGAGAGGAAAACCACGCCGAGGGCGGTCTGCCATGGTATGTGACGGCCGATGACGATGGAGTAAGTGAAATAGGCGTTGAGCGACATGCCTGGAGCCAGCGCGATGGGGTAGTTGGCCCAGAGACCCATGATCAGGGTGGCGACAGCGGCGGAAGCGCAAGTGGCGAAGAGGACGCCTTCTACGGGCATGCCGGCTTCGGCCAGGATGCGCGGATTGACCACCACCACGTAAGCCATGGTCATGAAAGTGGTTAGGCCGGCGAGAAGCTCACGGCGGACAGTGGTTTGATTTTCGTCCAGGTGAAACAGGCGCTGGAGCAAACGAGATTTCCCTCTGGGGAAATGGGGGCAACTATAGGGTGGGGACGTGGTGGTGTCAAACGCAAGAATCAATTGGGAGCAGAGCTTGCGGTAGATTGTTAGTTGAAGTTACCGTGCGCGCATTTCAACAGAGGTTTGATGCAGGGGAGATTGACGAATGGCGGAGACAGAAGGCTCCAACCGGGTGCAGTGAGGGGTTTTCAATCGCCGGAAGCGTAGCCAGCGGCGGAGGCGAGGGGGAGAAAACCTTTGCGCATTTTCTCGGCGGCTCCGCATTTTTGAGCCGAGCTGGGGCGGCGCTCCACAGGTTGCCTTCCCGGTCGAAGCGCGTTTTCGAGTTTCTCGCGAAGCCTGCGCCGCGCCCGGAACAATCGGAGTCGCACGGCTACCACCGAGATGTCCAATCGATCCGCCACTTCCTGCGTGGAATAGTGCATCACGTCTCGCAGCAGGCAGGCTTGCCGCAAATCCGCAGGCAATTGGAGGATAGCGTCGGCCAGGTGGCGTCCCATTTCGAGGCGGGCGAAACGCTCCTCGGGATTGTCTTCGCGTGTGGGCAGGCTGCTGCCCACGGTCCCCTCGGCTGAGCCGCGGGGCTCCTCGAGCGATAGCAACTTGCCGTCACGGCGCTGACGCAATACATCGATGGAAGTGTTGCCCGCGATGCGAGCCAGCCAGGCGCGAAAATCGTCAGGGTTATCGTCCTGGCTGCCGGAGAACTGCTCCAGTCGCGACCATGCTTTCAGCAGGGCTTCCTGGCTGACATCTTCGGCATCTGCAAGGTTACCGGTCAGGCGCCGGGCTCGGCGGGTGATCGAGGGAACATGGGGCGACACCATCTCAGCGAAGGCTTCCCGGTCACCTTGGCGAGCTCGCGAGAGCAATGCGCGAGGGGAAGCGGCTGGAACGCCACCCAGGTGATAATCGGCATAGAATGTAACGGGCAGTGCGCTCATAGCGAGTAGCTAGATGGCAGGCCAGTCGCCACCCAGCCATTCTCTGTATAATACACAAGCATAAGGAGATAACTGAGCTGTAGCGGGACAGAACCTGCCGGGAAATCGACCGCTTATGGGACGCCTTGTCGCGAAATCGATCATCTCGGCGGATTCTGCTGAACTACCAGCGTACCTCCTCGGATTCCGACGGAATGCTTTACGGCGCTGGCGCGCCCTACCGATCAGAGTTGCCCCCGGGAGTGAGACCAAAAATTAGCTAGAACTTAGGAACAGTTTCGGGACCGTCATCACGAAACCCTTTGGCGTGCGCGGGAATCGAAGTGACGTAGGTAAATTTTGCCGCGTAACTTCCTGGCGCTCTCGCGGCAACATTGCTGTCCCAGACCCGCCGCACGCTTTATACTCACACCCAAGAGTTGCTGTGCTGATGCTGGAGACAGTTTTCCAGCTGTTGCCCAAGGAGAGTGGTCTTGACACAGAAAAATACCTCGCGCGCGGGTGCTGCGGAAGCAATGGACCGCGCGGATAATTTCGCCGCAGCATTTTTTGCGCTAAAAAGGATTCTCGCGCCCTACATAAAGCACCTGCACGTCAATGCCGACACGCGCACGCGTTTTTATCTGGAAACAAAAGCGCCCACTTATAAGGGGAAGCCATTGTTCTTCGGGGCGGTGATCTCTGGCAGAGCGTATGTGAGTTTCCATCTCATGCCGCTGTATTGGGACGAGTCGTTGCGCAAGAAGGTGTCTCCGGAGCTCAAGAAACGCATGCAGGGATTGTCTTGCTTTAACTTCACGGGTCCCGATCCTGCATTGTTTCGGGAGTTGGGGAAACTCACGGGTGCGGGCTTGACGCTATACCGGCGTAAGAATCTTTTGTAGTTGGATTGTAAGCTGAGATCGGTTCGAGCATCCTTGTCGGATGCTCTCAGGATGACACGTGAGCGGATGTTTTCCAGAGGCCACGCGCTACACGTGCGTGAAGCCTGGGTATGCGTGAAATGCGTGTACAGCCCCCCCAACACATGCTCGAGTGATCGTGCAAACCGGTGGTTGGTCCGGAGCATCTGTTCACGGGGAGTCGCTGAGTTGGCGTTAGCGAATCTTGTGCACGCAAACCCGCCGGCGATCACTTCAGGCGAAGAACGACATTCAGGAGTTGGCATGCAATTCGGAAAAGTTCAGGGAATCGCATTGATGGCGCTGGGATTTCTCCTGATTGGAATTCAAGCGATGGTCCTGATGTCGCCCCGGAACGATGTCGGCCGGACCGAGGGATCGACGAAGACCGTAGAGAGCAAAATAAGTATGGTGCCGGGAATCGTGGGAGGGGTATCGCTCATAGCGGGCTACTGGATATTTTTCACCGCGCGGCGAAGCGACGAGCCTGCGCCGAAAGATGCCGTGAAGTAGCGACCGAGAACCGCCAACCACAAGCCTCTCCTCCTCGGCTCGAGACTTCACTTTTTCATTGTCCGCAAACGAGACCAACACCCGGATACCTTGATTTACGTCCTCGGGGTGACTGTTTAGCGTCCTGTCTGTTTCACCAGATGGTTCGGTTTGGGTGGTTGGTCCGGACATAGGCATGGAGGCCGTAATCACGCCTCGGCTATGAAATAATTGGGAGCTAACTCTTACATAGGAGCGCTCATGCCTCGGTATTTAACGCAGCACACGCTGGCTTGCCTCACTCGTCAGGGGGCGGAGAATCTGGCGCAACGAATGATGGGCGGGGGTACCGCGCGAGCCGAGCGTGTGCTGGTCAACATGCTGGAGGGCAAGATGTTTGCGGAGTTCCATGCCGAATCGCGGGAAGCGCTGGAGACTTGGCTTAAGGCCGAAGGCATGCATTTTGACTGGCTGGTGCGCATCGAGTGGGAGACGCGCGCGCAGGACGGCAAGCTGCATATCGCCGAGTAAGTGATGCGAACGGCCCACGGGTCGGTGTAGGTAGCGTTTGCAGCACCCCGGGGACGCTTAAACATTGGGCGGGGTTCGCGGCGGATAGGGCCGGGTTCCTGCATACGGGCATTTAGCCCTCTGAATGGCCATCCGACTTGACGGACTTAGTCGTAGCGCAGAGCAACTAGCGGGTCGACCCGCAGGGCGCGGCGCGCTGGAATGTAGCAGGCGATGAGCGCCACAACCAGCAGCAACGACGTCACTCCGGCGAAGGTCCACGGATCCATCGCGCTGACGCCAAATAGCAAGCTGGCCAACAAGCGGGCGAAGAGACCGGAAAGCAATAAGCCTAAGACGAGCCCGGCAATCGCCAGACGCATTCCCTGACCGGCGACCAGCCGCATCACGTCGCTTTCCTGTGCGCCGAGGGCTCGGCGAATTCCGATTTCGTGGCGCTGCTGATTTACGGAATAAGACAGCACGCCGTAAACCCCGACAGCCGCCAGCACCAATGACAGACCGCCGAATAGGGTAAGCAGAGCGGCGCCCATGCGAGGTGCCCACAGAGCCTGATTCATGATTTCGCGAATGGTCTGCACGTTGGTTATCGCGAGGTTGGTGTCGAGTGATTGTACGATGCTGCGCACCGTGCCGATGGCCGCCTCGGGCTCCCCGGTGGTGCGCACCTGCACCGTGGCGAACGGTGAGTATTCCTGCGTTATGGGCAAGTAGGCGATCGGCTGTGGCGGATCTCCGATCTGGTTAACCACGGTATTGCCGGACACACCCACAATTTCGCGCAGAGAGCTATCGCCAAAGAAATGAAATCGCTTGCCGACCGCGCTTTCATCGGGCCAGAAGTGTTTGGCCATGGCTTCGCTGACGACCGCGACCAGGCGGGTGTCCTTTCGGTCGTTATCCGCGAACCCGTGGCCTTCCAGGATAGGAATGCGCAAGGTGTCGAAATAATTCGGGGCGATCGAGTTCGTCAGGGTCAGGGTGCCGCGATAGCCGGAGGATTCGTTCTGGCCTTCGGGAAAGACGGTACGAGCGAACCCGCCGCCAAGCGGGAAGTTGGCTGCGATGGTGGCCGATTGCACTCCGGGAGCGGAGCTGGCGCGCTCCACCACGCTGCGGTAAAACTGCTGTGCCTGGCCTTCGGTGTAATGCAGGGCTCCGAGATCGGCAGCCATCATAAAAAGTTTTTCGGACTCGAAACCAGGGTCGATCTTTTGTGCGTTTCGCTGGCTGCGGATAAAAAGCCCGGCGCCGATTAAAGCAACCAGGGCGAGCGCGGTTTCGACGACGACCAGCAGGCTGCGCACCGGATTGCTGCGCCAGCCGACGGAGTTGCCACGGCCTCCGGCTTTGAGCGTGTCGGCGAGATTGGGAGCGGAAGCCTTAAACGCCGGGGCGGCGCCGAACAGCGCGCCGGTCAGCAACGCCATCCCCAGGGTAAACAGAAGCACATGCGAGTCCAGCGCGAGATCGACATCGTTTTGCTGAATGAACGAAGGACGATAGGACCAAAGCAGCCCGCGGCCCCAATAGGCGAGGATGAGCCCGACGATGGCCCCGGCCAGCGACAGCAGCGTGCTCTCGGTCAACAATTGGCGAACCAGGCGCCCACGGCCGGCCCCCAGGGCAGCACGCACGGTCATTTCCTTTTCGCGGCGAGCTGCTTGCGCGAGAAGCAAATTCGCAAGATTCGCGCAGGCGATGAGAAGAACCAGACCGACAGCGATCAGCATGGTGGCGCCCGCCAGCGCAAACTGATCCTGATTGTTGGCGCCCACGGCAGTATCGGCCAGCGGCGTCAAGACCACGCTCCGCCCGGCGTTGTCTTTCGGAAATTCGCTCTCGAGCCGAGACCCAATTGTTTTGAGGGAAGCCTCGGCTTGCTTGATGTCGATTCCCGGCTTGAGACGCCCGAACGTAGTTATCGACAGCAATCGGCGGTCGTGAAAATTTTCGACAAAGAATCCCGCAAGAACCTGTGCTTCCATGCTCGTCGGAATCCACACCTGCTCGGCGCTTCCTAACGAAACAGTTCCTTTGAATCCGCGCGGGCCCACGCCGATGATGTTGTAGGGCGTGGCGTTGAGAATCATGGTGCGGCCGACAATGGAAGGATCAGCGCCGAACTTATTGGTCCAAAGAGCGTGACTAATTACCGCCACCGTGTTGCTGTTCGGCTGGGTGTCCTCATCAGCCAGGAAGAAGCGGCCAACCGCAGGAGTCAATCCCAGAACGTCAAAATAATTCGCGCTGACCAGATAAGCTTGCACTTGCCGGGGCTCGGCGCCGCCGCTCCAGGTGACTGCAAGGGCCAACCAAGCCACCACATCAGTCAAAACCTGGTTCTGCCGTCGATAGTCCTCAAAATTTGGGAAAGACATGCCGAGCTTGGCAAATTTCGACTGCGTAACTTTAGTCTTGGTATCGACGGTGTCGAGCTCAACAAGCCGCGAAACGTCCCGCACTGGCAGAGGATTCAACAAGACCGCGTTCACGACCGTAAAGATCGTGGTGTTCAAGCCGAAGCCCAGCGCCAGCGAAATCACCGCCACTGCGCTGAAGCCACGGTTCTTCAGCAACATGCGCGCGGCAAAGCGGAGATCATTTGCAAAGTCGTCGAACCAGCGATAGATCCATATGCCGCGACTGTCTTCCCTCGCCAGCTCCACGTTTCCAAAACTGCGGTGCGCAGCATGCCGGGCTTCGTCGGGTTCCATGCCTTCCTCCAAATTTTCGGTTACTTGCATATCGATGTGGGTGCGAATTTCGTCGTCGAGTTCGCGAGCAATTCGCTTGCTGCGAAACAAGGCGCTGAGCTTTGCCAGATTTCGTATCAGGCCCACGACCGTGCTCCGTGCAAACCTGGGCCGCTAACCTCAGGCATCCTCGGATGAACCAGGACGCAAAATTCGCGCGATCGCTTCGCTGAAGCGTTCCCACTTAGAGTGTTCGCTGGAAAGCTGCTTGCGGCCCGCCGCAGTTAGCCGATAAAAACGCGCGCGCCGATTGTTGCTGGACGTGCCCCACTCGGCGATAACCCAGCCCTCCTGCAAGAGTCGCTGCAGCGCGGGATACAGCGATCCGTGCTCGATCTTGAAGGTATCGCCGGAAGTCTGCTGGATGAAGGTAACGATGCCGTGCCCGTGCATGGCCCCCCAGCGCAGAGTGCGCAGGATGATCAGATCGAGAGTGCCCTGCATGATTTCCAGGCGCGGGGCGGCTTTCCGTTTGCTGGCCATGGGTAGACACCCTACCATGCGACAGGTCGGCTGTCTACTAAAGCATCGACCAGCATCCGCGGCTTAAGCGAGCCCCCCCATTTAGCTGCTTAGATGTACTCAAGAATTATGTAAGAGCGGCTGCACCCGTTTTAAACATGACACAGCGGTGAAACGTTTCATTCGATGATCTACCTTCCGGGGTATTGTCGCGGAAAGGCTGACAAAGTCTGTCGCGAAGGGTTTTCCCAGATGAAGAAACTGCGTTTGTTCGTTTCCCTGATGACCCGAGAAAACGATTACCAGATGGAACAAGCCGCCTCCGCGCAGCAAGCCGCCGCAAGTCTGGGCTGCGAGGTGCAAATTATTTTCGCCGACAATGACGCGGTCACGCAGGGGACTCAACTACTCAAGATCATTCAGGCCGGTCCCGCGACCCGGCCGGACGCCATCCTTTGCGAACCCGTCGGGGGACCATGCCTCCCGCAAGTCGCGCGCGCCGCGGTGCAGGCGGGGATTCCGTGGGTGCTTCTCAACCGCGAGGCGGATTACCTGCAGGAGCTTCGCCGATCGGCCACCAAACTGCCCATCTTCTATATTGGCGCGGACCAAAAGGAAGTCGGCCGCATCCAAGGCCTGCAGCTCGCCGCGCTGGTCCGCAATGGCGGAGGAGTCTTGCACATTCAGGGTCCGTCGGAAAATTCTGCGGCCAAGGATCGCACCTCCGGAATGCAAATGACTCTCCCTCCCACCGTTCCGGTCATCACCTTGCGGGGACAATGGACCGAGGAAAGCGCGCAGCGCAGCGTGGAATCCTGGCTAAGGCTGAATACCTCTCAGAAATTGATCATCAGCGCAGTAGGCGGGCAAAATGACGCGATGGCCATGGGCGCCCGCAAAGCCTTCACCGGCATGGACAATCTTGCCGGAAGAGATCGCTGGTTGCGCCTACCTTACGTTGGCTGCGACGGCGTGCCGAAGACGGGTCAAACCTGGGTCCGCACCGGCGCATTAGCGGCCACCGTCATCATTCCGCCAACCGCCGGGCGCGCCCTCGCAATCGTACATCAGGCATTGCAAACCGGCAGGAAGCCTCCGGATCGATCCTTTACAACGCCCGAGTCGTTTCCACCTGTCGACCAACTCTCACCGCGATAGCTTTGGCACTGAATGATCCGGGCACCGAGCTGGCGGCGCTCCGAAGTAGGCCCCGACGACGGAGGATTCCGCGCACTCCTGCCGTGTTAGAATCCCGCCTCTGCTGCGACAAAAAGTCCGTTTTCAAAGCGAGGTAGCCGATGATCTGCAATCTCGGAAGGCTGGCGTTCGCATCGATCGCGATTTTGCTGGGATTATTGCCAGCCCAAATGTTAGGGCAGACCTCCGACGCGGCCCAGAAGGTGTTCCAGCATTATTTTGAGACCAAGCTTCGGGATGAACCCGAGTTCGCGACGACGACAGGTCATTACGAGAACGCCAATGAATGGAACGATTGGTCTAGGGCGGGACGCCAGCTGCGACGCAAGCACGCCGAACAGACGCTGAGCGATATAGAGAAATTGCCGGCGAACGGGATATCCGATTCGGACGAGCTGAGCGTCCGCCTGCTTAAGTATGACTTGCGGCTGCAGCTCGACTCCGAGGATCTGGAAACGCATTTGATTCGGGTTGGGCAACTGTTTGGCTTCCACAACCGGGTCTATACGACCGTCGATCGCATGCCGGCGCGGACCGTTCACGATTACGAAAATTTGCTGGGGCGGCTTCACGGTGTTCCGGCGTATGTGAGTCAAAACATCGACCTGCTGCAGGAATCGATCGCTCGCGGGCTGACGCAGCCGAAGGTCGTCGTGGACCTTGTGATCAAGCAAGTGGCGGCGCAGGCAGCGCAGGACCAGGCGACAACTCCACTGCTGATCGCGTTTCGCCACTTCCCATCAAATTTTCCCCCGGAGCGGCAACAGAAACTGCGTGATGATGGCGTTGCCACTTACGAAAGGGAATTCCTGCCCGCGTGGCAGAAGCTGCTGGCGTTCCTGCAAACCACCTATGCATCGAAAGAACGTCCGGAGATTGGATTGAGCAGTCTTCCGGGAGGACGCGAATATTACGCCATTCTGGTACGCCGTCTGACCACGACAAATACCCCTCCGGAGCAGATTCACAAAATCGGCGAGGCGGAAGTGCTACGGCTGGAAGCAGAAATGCTGTCGGTTGCGCGTGAGACGGGCTTCCATGGAACCCTCACTGAGTTCGACAAAAAGCTCGAGGCCATGCCCGAACAGCATTTTCGTTCAAAAGACGAGATGCTGATGTTTTGCAGGAACGCGGCGAAGATCATCGAGCCTGAGCTGCCGAATCAATTCAAACGTATTCCCATGATGCTCTATGGTGTGCGGGCGATTCCAGAGGACCGCGAACAGGCAACGGCATCGAACGCCCAAGCGCCCGCGCCGGATGGGAGCGTGCCGGGTTGGTTCAATCTGAACGCCTATCAGCCGGAGAAACAGGCGCGGTACGACAAAGAGGCGCTGGTGTTGCACGAAGCTGTGCCGGGACATATTTTTCAGGGATCGCTGGCGAGGTCGCAACAGAACCTGCCTGAATTCCGGAAATTTTATGGCAATAGCGCCTATGCGGAGGGGTGGGCGCTCTATGCGGAGTCGCTGGGCGCACAATTGGGTTTGTACGGCGATTCCTACAGCCGATACGGGCGGCTAGCGAGCGAGAGATTTCGCGCTGTGCGTCTGGTGGTCGACACCGGCATGCACGCCATGGGCTGGACGCGACAACAAGCGATCGATTATTTCGGCGCGCATGCCCCGGAAGTCTCGCTAGCGGAAGTAGACCGTTATATATCCTGGCCCGGCCAAGCGCTGGCGTACAAAACCGGTCAGCTGAAGATTCTATCGCTGCGCAGGGAAGCCGAACAAACGCTCGGGCCGAGATTTGATATTCGCGATTTCCACGACGCGGTTCTGCGCGATGGCACGTTGCCGCTGGAGCTGCTCCAAGAGCAGGTGGAGAAATACATCAACAGCGCCAAGTGAAGGCTGTTCGACAAAATCGGAAAGCCGGCCGGATGGCTGCCGTTTGACAGACAATTCGTGGGCGGGATAGGTTCACGGTCTCAGGGTCGATTGGTCCGCAGCCGTTTGGCGACCTTTCCGACACGGTTTAGGAGGAACGATGCGGCGTGCGGCGGCGATATTTTTGATCTGCGGGGCGATTCTGGCGGCGACCGTGGCGGCTTCGAAGACGCCGAAGGCAGACCAGCGCCTGAAGGGCGCGGTTCGTCGCCCGGCCGTCAACGGCTGGACCTTCGTGCACCTCGAGGGAACGCCTTCGCAGATCGGATATCAGCACGGCTACCTGCTAGCATCCGAGATTCAGGATATGCAAAAGGTGTTTGCACTGGAACTGACGCACGACAACGGAAAGGATTGGAATTTTTTTCGCGAAGCCTCGAAAAACGTCATGTGGCCCCAAGTCGAGCAGGAATATCGCGACGAGATGCAAGGCATCGCCGACGGATTGAATGCGCAGGGTGTGAAGCTGGATGTCTGGGACGTAGTGACCATGAACGCCTCGCAGGAGTGGAGCTATTACGTAGCGGAGTACGATAAGGCGCACAAGATCGCTTTGCTGCCGACGATCACGGCTCCCGAACATTGCAGCGCGTTTGTTGCGGTAGGGAGCTATACGAAGGACCACCGAGTGGTGATCGCGCACAACAATTGGACCAACTATCTGGACGGATCGCGCTGGACAATCGCATTCGACATCGCGCCCGCACATGGCTACCGCTTTTTGATGGACGGGCTGCCGGGCGTAATCCACAGCGGAGACGATTTCGGGTTGAACGCCGCGGGCATCGTGATCACCGAAACCACCATCACCGGTTTCCACGGTTTCGACACCAGCGGCGTGCCTGAATTTGTGCGCGCGCGCAAGGCCATGCAATATTCCGCTTCGATCGATGATGTGGCGCGAATCTTCAAAGACGGCAACAACGGTGGTTACGCGAACGATTGGCTGATCGCCGACACCAGAAAGAACGAAATCGCCAGCCTCGAACTCGGCTTGAAGAATGTCACTCTGGAGCGCAAAACCGACGGCTACTTCGTCGGTTCCAACTTTCCCATCAATCCGAAATTAGCCTCGGAAGAAACGGACTTCGCTGTAGCGGACAAGGAAAACAGTCCAAACGCGCGCCACCGGCGCTGGGAGCAACTCATGGCCGAAAACAAAGGGAACATCGACGTGACCGTGGCGGAGAAGTTCCTGGCCGATCATGTGGACAGCGTCACCGGAAAAACCAATCCCAGCGAGCGTACCCTATGCGGCCATTTCGAGCTTTCTTCGCGCGGGTCTGGCGCCGGGGGCTGGCAGCCGGCCTACGGCACCGCCGGCGCGGCGCAAAACAAGGCCACAGATTCCTCGATGACCGCAAAGATGCAATTTGCAGCGGCAGCAGGACACGCGTGCGGAATGGACTTCATTGCCGCAAAGCATTTGCAGCAGCATCCAGAGCTCGCGTGGGAGAAATCCGAACTCCGAGACATGAAGGCTTATCCGTGGACAACGATCGCTGCTGGAAACTGACCCTAGGTGTGGTGACCGACCTGCGAATGGCGGGGAAGCGGGAACGAGTGATCGGAACGATTCGTTGGATCCCGAATGCACCCGTTCCAGCCCGCATGCTGACTTTCTTTCGACGCTAAACTGTTCCCCTCTGTTAAACCGGCCTTCAGAACTAGCCTTGCGCTCCGGCGACAACTACTGCCCTGCCGCCTTGCTTTTGTGCCCGTGATGCTCAACGTGCAGTTTGGCGGCTTCGGCTGAGTGATGCGTGGCATGGTGCAGATGACCCTGTGCTGTGTGCGCATGGTGGGCCGCTTGCTGATGGTCCCCGGCTTCGTGGTGGTTTGCGGCTTCGCGATGATGCCGAGCCGCGTGCTCATGGTGCTCTGCGGCTTTGCCGTGATGTTCTGCAGCTTGCTTGGACATGAATCCTCCTCATCGAGTTTGGGTCAATTCAGGCTTCGTGGCCCGAGCTGACGACAACCCATGGTGTGCCCATTCTGATGAACGAGGTGTGAGCCGAATATGACCCCACTGTAAAGCTAGGAACGTCTGCAATTTCAGCTTGTCTTTAGGAGGTCAGAGCTTTAGGGCGACGTTCGCCCCGGTGGCTTTTAAGCTCCTAAAGAAATCGTTAGCATTAGCTTCAAGATGGTAGGAAAAGTTTGGCAGCAAGGAAACGTTCGAGGCCGAATCAAGAAAGAGATAAACGAATACTGCCGGCGGGCCGAGCCCGGTCGCATTCTTCGCCAGAGCCGAGGCGCTTTAGATTTCTTCCCGAAAATTCCAAAGCTTGTGATTCACGGCAACGGCGGCAACGTCGTCGGGAGCAAAAGGCACTTCCTTGTGCCCACGCACATGGATGACGCATCCCTCGCTCGTCACCACCTGGTCAAAGCACTTGCCACTCTTTAGGGTCACGGAAACCACATGGTACCCCATGCCGGTTTCATTTTGACGTTTCAGGTTCACTGCGAGCTCCCGCGGAATCGGAATTAAGCGTTTCATTCGTTTTACTCTCGACTTTAATTTGGGAGATGGTTTGTTTGGAGCTTCCAGTCTAATGGCCGGGGTAGACCCTGTCTAGAGGAGTCGAGGTTTTCCACAATTTGCGGCGAATATCGGTCGGTCAATTTCCTAAGATGCTGTAAATACAGCACTTGAAATCAGACTGCCGGGCCGCGACTTCATTTCTTAACCAAGAATTAGTCGGCTTAGCGTCGGCGGCAAGCAACCTTCTGGTCGGTTCCGCTGATCTTCGCCACCCAACACTGGACCGCCTGCTTCACCGCAGGATTGGCGCCGGGAGACTGCAGGTAGATTCGCAGTTCGTCGGCAGCTCGCTCGTTGGCGCCTTTGTTCAGCAGAACCTGGGCGAGCGGCAATCTCGCATCAGGAAAATCGGCCATGGACTGGCGCAGCAGGTGTTCGGCTTCTGTGGAACTGCCGCCCTCAGCGGCAAGAATCCGCCCCAGCGTATAACGCGCTGTGTTGCGCTGCGGATCGAGTTCCAGTGCCCGCCGGGCGGCTAGCTCCGCTTCGGCGTAGCGCCGCAAGAGAAAGAGGCCCAGCCCCAGGTTCCGGTGCGTTTCCGCGATTTTCGAATCCAGCGCGATCGATAGCTGGAACTCCGAGATGGCACGTTCGTACTGGTTTAGACCTATGTAACTGGCGCCGAGATTGTTGTGCGCTTCCGCGAAATCAGGGTCAATTCGAATGGCCTTCTGCAAATGTTCCGCGGCAGATTGGAAATCGCCCGATTGCGCCGCCTTCAATGAACGCTCGAACTCCTTCACGGCTTTCGAGGGAACCAGAAGTTCCTGGACCGAGACCGTCTTGGTTGGAGGCAGCATCGGGGGGCCAATCGCCGGCTCAGAAACGATACCCGCCAGCGGGCCCACCAGGTCAACCTCGTTTCCTTGCAGCGCGTTCCCGTATCGCGTATTAGCCGCTACCCGGGAAGCCATGCTCTGGGCTAGCACGCTGGAACCACACGCTAACGGGATGCTGCACAAAGTGAGATACAACATCAGGCGTGCGTTTTGTTTCGTTTTGGGCCTCATGATGGGATCTCCTTCGTGGACGTCTGCTTGGCCCGCGTCCACAGTTGCAATTCGAAATCGGAGCCCTCTAGAATGAGGCGGGGTTAAATGAAGAAGCGTGCGCCCGCAAGGGTGCGCGTCTCGACTGGGGATCGGCGTCGCTCCGGCGGCCAAACCAGAAGCGGCTCGATCTGTTTAACCCCTCTCTTCCAAAAATCCCTACTTCGTCAAGGACGTTGCAGCTAGCCGGGCGTTTTGCGGCTCGGCGTATATTTTTTCCTAGGCTCCTCAAGGGAAGGCTGCAATTACAAATTCAGGTACGACTCACTCCGGCAAATGTTCCAACTCGACGGTAGGCGCTGCAGAAGTAACAGGTGACAACAACTTGGTGAATGAGGCGTTAGGCGAGAGTTTGCGGCAGGTTATTTCGAAGTAGCTAAAATACATCTTAATTCGGTGATTTCCGATACGCTTCCACCGGCGGCGTCCCATTCGTGGGACGTAGCTCAGTTGGGCGCGGTCGTGCTCTTCTCTTGATCCAGCTGCTGAAGATTTTCGCGCGCAAGTTCGAGATTGGGATTCAGCCGGAGCGCCCGCTCGTAGTGTGAACGGGCTTCTCTAACATCCCCGGTTTCGGCCAGTGCACTGCCCAGATTCGCTTCCGCGTTGGCATCCTCCGGATTGAGGCGCACCGCCGCCCGAAAATGAACTTGCGCCCCTGCGAAGTCCCCTTGCGACGCGAGCGCGTTTCCAAGGTTGTAGTGCGCGTCAAAATAGTCCGGGCGAGCTTTCAGGGCAACGGATAAGTAAGGAACCGATTGGGCCGGGCGGCCGGCAGCCAGCAGGGCCGCTCCCAGGGCATTGTTGGCCGTGGCGTCTTCGGGGCGAATCCGGACCGCTAGCGCGAAATGGGCGGTAGACTCGCCCAGCTCTCCGCGCCCTTGCAGCAGCGCGGCGAGATTGTAGTGGGCTTCGAAGTCGTTGGGATTCTTGTCGAGGTTGTGACGGGCCATCGCCTCCTGAATCACCGCGCGCGGATCGACGGCGGCTCCCGCCGAATCTTTCGGCAGGACTTGCAGCCACAGGTGCGCCATCTCATCGCTGGCGCGGTTCCCGGCAACCACACGTTGCGGCGGATGATTCGGATTGCGAATATTGTCGGCTGAATTGTCGTACGTGAAGCGCATCGAGATCGTTGTGCCCTTCGGCAGGGTCATCGGCGAGGTGTACCGATACACCGCCTGCCAGTTCAAATCCCATCGCGCAATGTGAATCAGCGTTTCCTTGGTTCCATTCGGAAGCGTCGCAACCGCCTGAAGATCTTTGCCTAGATAGTGCGCGTGCGGGTAAATCGCCAGCAGTTCGGCGTCGACGGGAACAGTGAAATCATCATCCACATGGAAATCCTTGTCTCCCGGCGGAATATCCAGCAAGCGATCGTTTTCCATCTGTAGCAGGATGGGATGAAGCGTGGCCGGCTTGTCTGTGAAATAAAGCCCCAAAGTCGGCTGAAGCATTTCCGGCTTGCCGGAAGGTTGTAGATGAGTGTTAAGTACGAGATCTGTGTTTTTGTCGAGGCGAATGGCCATTCCGTCCGGTTCCACGTAAGGAGACGAACCCGGCTTCCAGAACAAAAAATGGCTGTCGGGATCAAATACCTCCGACTCAATGGTCAGTTCCATTCCGCCGAATCCCGCTCCAGGTTGCTTTTCCTGCAAGCGAGCGGTTTGCCCGCGATCCACCAGCACGTTGGCGTGGTGCACCAGTCGTTGGTCGCCAGGACGGATTTCGATGGCTTTCAACCAGTGAGCTCGATCAACCGGGGACCGAAAAACGAAATTCCAGTAGGTGTCCGAGCCGCCAGCCGGCAGTTCGAACGGTTCGCTAGCCTTGACGACTACATCCGGTTTGCCCAGTTGCCATCCTTCGACAAATTGCGGCTTGGCGGGCAAATCGGCTGGATCGCCTTCGATCGTGCCTTGCTCCACCCAGGTTCGAAGCAACGCAATCTGCTCCGCGGACAGCCGGAGGTCGTCGGCAAATTTCGGATCGTCGACCGCGGGCAGCCACGGAGGCATAATCCGTCTTTCCGTGACCGCTGCGATTTGACGCGCATGAGTTTTAGCGTCCCCGTACGACAGCAGCGAGAACGGTGCAGCCTCTCGAGGTCGATGGCAGGGCGCGCAGGAATGAAACAAGATCGGCGCGATATCGCGAGTAAACGTGACTGGGGCCCCGGTCGCGCCACCTGTCGCAACCTGTTGCGCAGGGCGGAGTCCGGGGAGCGCTGCGGCCTTTACCCCCGTGAACCGAGAAATCTCCCCCGCGGACGAGCCGTCAAAACTGCCAACTGTATTCCGTCCGACGCCATCGTCGCGTGCCACAGCAACAACGCAAATCCCCAGCATCAAAATCCCCGCAAGGGTTTGAATCATGGCAAGTCCGCGATGTAGCAGCCCACGGCCGGAACACTCTCTGCCGCCAGCGATCCGCCGTGAATAGCGGCCAGAATCGCGTCCTCAAGCTCGTGTGTCGTAGCCGCGCTACGAGCCCGACCGAAATCCTCGTAAAGATTGTCGATGCGCCCGTGGTAAACGAGCCGGTGATGGACGTCGTATACCGCGGCTTCTGGCGTGATTTGCACGTGGCTTTGCTGGACCAACGTCCGCTGCACGTCGCGCAGTGCCGGAAGCAGGTAGCCGAAATCACGCTCGTGCTTGCGGATCGCTTCCGGCGACTCAGCCCGGTCGGGATACACCAGCCAGAAAGCGGTTTTACCGGGATGTTGGGCGCTAAGTCGCTGGATCGTCGGCGCATAGCGGTTGGAGATGGGGCAGTCGGTCCGCACGAAAATCAAAACCACCACCTTGCCGGGCGAAGCTTTCAGCGGGTCGACCGAAAGCCCGGACAAATCCAGCGCGGAAGCTTGCTCCGCGGACCAGCCGACGGACGGGAGCAAAGTGCAAAAAATGAGGGACGCCGCCAGAACCAGACGAACGAGGCTTCCGATGTCGGGTGGAAGGGTATGAGTGCCGCCGCTCATGCACGCCCGCACCGCTCGGGCTTACGAAATGTTACTGCCTACCGGAACGCTTGTCTATTTCGACCAAGTCTTACTTGGAGAACAACGGCGTTTGGTGCCGCTGAGCTGCGGCTTTTCGAACCGGCACATATCGCCGGTGGAAGCCCAGAAACCTCACATCACACGAGTCGCACCGGTAAGGCCAGAGAAACAGGACACGGTAGAGAACTCGTTCAACAAAACCTCTTCGACAGGAGCGCCGCACGCGTGAACTGTCGCATTGCGGGCATTGATGCATTCTTTTGGCAAACAGCAGTCGCATGGATGGATCCCCAAGAGCGCTTTAGTCTCGCACGGCGTTTTCCTACACTCAACCTTCGCGAATTCCTACGTCGCCAACTCGATAGCAGTAATGCGGAATCAACGTTTCGCAATAGCAGGCAGAGAACCCGTGATGGACTTAACGGATACTCAGCGAACAACTTAGGGATCGGCGTGGGTGCTCGCCGAGCTGCCTAATTCGGCGCGAATCGTGGACAGTGCCTGTTTTGGCGGGCCAATGCGGCGGTAGGTTGTATAGAAGGTCCGCTCGTGGATCGAGAAGCTGACGAACAGCCGGCGGCCCTCGAAATCATACTGCGAATACGATGGCAGCCACAGCCCAGGCGCCATTTCGTAGCGTTCTTGCATGAAGTGGCTTCCTCTATATACCTTGGCAAGAAATCCCCCAATCGAGATGTCGTCGGTCACTTCCACTTCGACCCGCGCGAGCTGACCGGCGGGTTCGTCGATCCAGGCGTAGCCACGGACTTTTGCAAAGATTGCCGTGGCGCGCGACGTAGGCTTGTACGCCGGATTCGGTTCCATGCGGTACTTCGACAGTATCCGATCAGCGCGAGGTTCCCGGTCCACAAAGGTGTAAAGAAAAGCGGAGCGCGTAGCATCGATCATTTCCGCTCGGTCTTTTTGTTTCTTGGCGATCTTGTCGTAGGCGTCGCGCTGGGCGCGGCCGTCTTCGGCCGCCCAGGCCAGCGAGCGCTCCAGCTTCTCGAGTTCAGTGCGGTACGCATTCGCATCGGTAGGCTTGCCGTCAGGACCAACCGGAATGTGATCGACGCCGGTTCCGGCAGGTACCACCCGCGAGATCTTGATCTCGGGTGGAGTGCCAGCGGGTAATTTGCGACTCTCCTTGCGTTCCAGACGCTCGTAGACATCCAGCGCCTGGTCATTCTTCTTCTGGTTGGCGATCACACGGTCCAGCATCGCGTGCTTTTCCGCGTCGCTCTGAGCTGCAGGCGTAAAGGTCTGGGAGGTTTGCGCGACAGCCATGGAAGGGCGCCCCATCGCGACAAACAAGAAGACTACAGAAAGAACCGACCCAGGTGCCCGCATAGTGGACGCGACCGATGGAAACTCCACCAGTGTAGCCAGGTTAGATTCGCAGCCCGCTTCGATTGTTGCACCACACAAATTGGATCGGAACCAACGTGTCCAAACGACCAGGGCATTTCTCACGTAGACCCCGCTACGGCCTTACCACCTACCGTCGGAGGCTGACCAACCTAGCGTCGCCGACCCGCTTCGGTTCGCGCCCATCACTCTGGCGGGGCAGATAGAATTAAGAGGCCTCAGCATGCCGTATAACTTCTTTGCAATCAATATTTCCGAAAGTTACGCAAAGCAAACGACTTATCGTCTTTTCGAATCAACGCTTACGCTACATCGGGGGGAGGGGGGAGGTGGTTGGCGGCGACCAACGCCTCTCGACTCCTCTTATTTCGTAGCTCGGGGGCTGAGTCCAGACCATTATGGAACCTGCTAGGGCACGGGCAAAACAATGGCGAGTTCGCGCGTCTAAACCGTTAGAAACCGTATTTCACGAAACGAAGTAATTTACGAAACGAATCGATGTCCTGTTTCGTACTTAGGTGTGACTGCAAGCTTTGTGAACCCTACAGACTTTGTGAACGCCACCGCCAGTGGAGGCTTTAGTTGGGCATAGCTCCGCTTGAGAGTTTGACGAGGATTCCTCCCATCGCCACCAGCGCCGAGGGGCGTAGACGGTTTGCGCTCAACGGCGTTCGCGGCAACCTGGTCACCTTTATTGAGACCTTCAAGTTGGCGTTGGACGCTTTACGCGCTCACAAACTCAGGAGCTTCCTTACCCTGTTGGGCGTAATCCTGGCGGTGCTGACTCTGGTCACGGTCATGAGCGTCGTCGCCGGGCTAAACTTTTACGTCGCTGACCGCGTCGCCAATCTCGGCGCCAACGTCTACGTGGTGGACCGTTTTGGGATTATCACCAGCGAAGACCAATGGATAAAGGCGCAAAAGCGGCCGCTGCTGACCCTTGAAGAATTCGAGTGGGTTCGCGACAACATGAAGCTGGCCAGCCGGGTCGCTGCCGCTGGCTGGGTCACCATCGACATCCGCTCCGGCAGCACTCTACTGGAAAACACCCGGGTCATGGGGGCAACGGCTGACTACGCCGAGCTCCGCAACATTGGCTTGGCCTCTGGCCGCTACATCACCGAAGCCGATGACCTGCATCATTCGCCGATCTGTTTTATCGGCACCGACATCGCGAAGAAGTTTTTCCCGAATGTCGATCCCGTGGGGAAAACGATTCGCGCCGGCACGCATACCTACGAAGTCGTGGGCGTGGCGGAACCCATCGGCAGCGCTTTCGGGCAATCGCAAGACAATTACATGATCATTCCGCTGGTGACCTATTACAAGGAATGGCACACCCAGCAGGACTGGCTGGCCATATTCGTCCAGGCGCAGAACACGGAAATGATCCCGGCGTCCCAGGATGAAGCCCGGATGCTGATGCGCGCCTATCGCCACCTGGACTACAACGCCAAAGACAACTTCGCCGTCCTGGGTTCGGACTCCATCATGGCTCTGTGGAAGGAGCTGACTGGGAATTTGTTCGGGGTTGCTGTGGCGCTCACCGCCGTATTTCTCGTGGTCGGCGGAATTGTGATCATGAACATCATGCTGGCGAGTGTCACGGAACGAACGCGCGAGATCGGCCTGCGGCGATCGTTGGGCGCGCGAAAAAAACACATCGTCCTCCAGTTCATGACGGAGTCCGCGGTGTTGGCGGCGATTGGCGGGATCATCGGAATCCTGCTGGCCTGGGGTGTGGTATCTCTGGGTCGCGCCGTCACTCCTATACCGATGAAAATGCCTCTTAGCGCGGTGATTTTGTCGTTGAGCGTTTCCACTGGCGTGGGACTTTTCTTCGGTATTTATCCGGCAACGCGCGCGGCGAAGCTCGATCCTATTGAAGCATTGCGGTCGGACTAAAGAACCTATGGCCCAGTCTTACCTAGAAAATCTAAAACAGGCAATGGATACGCTGCGCGCGCACAAACTGCGCAGCGCGCTGACCGTGTTTGGAGTGGTGCTCGGCGTTAGCGTGATTATGCTCGTGGCTGCGTTGATTACCGGGTTCGACGAGGCGATTCAACAGGACATCAAACAATACGGCGCGGACACCGTCTTTATCTCCCGCTGGGATCAAGGGCCCCACAACAACACGCGTCCGCTCGAAGAGCGCCTGCGCAAACCCTTGGCGCTGGAGGACGCTGAAGCGCTGAAGGTCAGCTGCCCGGCTGTGAAAAATGTCACGGTGTACATCAACTGGTGGGAAAAGCCGCACACCATCCGCACTAAGGCCGGTGAAGTGACCGGGATCGACTTTCGCGGGGTGCAACCAAACTTCGGCGAGGTTTACGCCAACGCCGCCACTCTTTCCGGACGGTTTTTAAGCGAAGGCGACGATCTGCACCGCCAAAAAGTCGTGATGCTCGGGGAAAACGTCGCGCCGGTACTGTTCCCGGATACGTCGCCGATCGGCAAGGATGTGATGATTGATGGCGAGGATTTTCAGGTAGTCGGCGTCGTGGAAAAGCCGAAAGGTGGATTCGGCGCCGACGACGAGGACCGCCGAGTCCTGATTCCCTATAACACCTTTCGCAAGATCTACCCGGGCGCGTACGAAAACAACATTCGCCTGCAGGCCTATCCAAAGCTGCTGAATGAGGCCGTCGATCAGGCCACGGAAGTTCTGCGGCGCCGGCGGAACGTGCCGTACGCGGCCAAAAATAATTTCTCGATTGAGACTGCCGAGATGCAAGTGCAGGAGTTCCACAACATCGTCGGCATGGTGGCCATCGCCACGGTGGTGCTGAGTTCCATCGGCCTGCTGATCGGCGGCGTGGGCGTGATGAACATCATGTTGGTCAGCGTAACCGAGCGGACGCGCGAAATTGGTTTGCGCAAAGCTGTCGGCGCAAAACGCGGCGACATCACCTGGCAGTTCCTACTGGAAGCCATGACCCTGACCGGCGCCGGAGGTGTGATCGCGCTTATCCTCGTGAACGGCTTAGTGCTCCTGATTCGTTTGATTCTTGACTGGAAAAGCAGCGTACCCGTGTGGGCTGCGACCGCGGGTGTCGTGGTCAGCGTTGGAATCGGCCTGATTTTCGGGGTGTGGCCCGCGATGAAAGCCGCGAGGCTCGATCCGGTAGAAGCGCTGCGATACGAATAACCCTCTAAATCGGTTTAGAATTACGCACACCCAAACCTGCTAGCATGGTCCGTCCGAATTATTTCGAGTTCTGAATTATTTCGTGGATGCAGAGAGTTTCGCGGGTGTAGCGCCTGCGGGAGTGGTTCCGGGCGCCGCGGCGCTGGGCCACAATACATCCAGACTGGTCTCGTGACGCACCAACATCTTTGCCTTCTTGGTGACATGGACGTGCAGGGTGTTCGCACCCTCTGCGCGAATTTCGCCAAGACCTTCTTTGGAGACCTGCATGGTTTTATCCGGGCGATATAGAGCTACACGGAGTTGATGCGGCCCCAAAGGAAGCGAATGTTCGAGCTGAATAGGTTCGCCTGCCGTGGTGGCGTGCAGATCGGTGGTGAACAGCAGAGTCTGGTCAGCAAATATTGCTAATGCACCGTCGCCTACCGTGGAATCAATCTGGATCTTCATGGTGGCGTGATCCACGTGTGCGATCGGCGTTGGCAAAGGCAGGGGAGAGAGTACCGGGGCCAACGTGGAAGCGCTGCCATTTACTGTCTTGGCTGCAGGAATCACATGATTCGAGGCGCTGCGGACCAAGGCGGCGCTAGGATGCCGAGGGCGCTTGGGCGCGAGTTTCGCCGCCTGTTCCGCGTCGGCATCTGGATCTGGCAAGGTGGTGGCTTGCGAGTAGCCGAGCAAATCCCGAGGCGCGGCTGGGGCCACCTTCGCAACGACAGGAGCTGCCGGCAATCGATACCGAGCGGCCACAGCGCGTGAAACTGGAACGCCGCCGGCCAGGACCAATACAACCCCGACGGCCACCCACGCGTCGCTGGCTTGCAGCGGGCGCGCTAGCCACGAATTCTTGGCCTTCGGCTGCACCGCCGGCTTCGGTTCGGGCGCGGGTAGCTGGCGCGCGAAGGGATACAGCGAAGCGGCTAACGCCTCGGCTGACGGATAGCGATCAGCGGGAACTTTTGCCAGGCAGCGCATGATTACGTGATCGATACCAGCAGGCAGCGCGGGATTTCGCTGCGATGGAGGAACGGGTTCCGCGGACAAAATTTGCGCGCACACTGCACTGACCGAGCTGCCTTCGAAAGGAGCGAAGCCGGTCACCATCTGATACAGCACGATGCCCAACGAAAACAAATCCGACCTGGTGTTCTGCGCTTCGCCGTGAATTTGTTCCGGCGACAAATAGGCGGGAGTGCCCATCATTCGTCCAGAGCCGGAAACCTGCGTGGACAATCGAGCAATGCCAAAATCACCCAGCTTCACGTTGCCATCTTCGGTAACCAGGATATTTGCGGGTTTTACGTCGCCATGGATGATCCCGGCGCGATGAGCGCGGTGCAGAGCTCCGGCCAGATCCGCAGCCCAGGCGCAAGCGCGCGGGAATGGAATCGGCGATTCCGTGAGCGCCTGCTGCAAAGTCTTCCCCGGGACGTATTCCATCACCAGATAAGCGACGCTTCCCTCTTCGATGCCTACGTCGTACAGGTTGACGATGGAAGGGTGAGACAACTGGCTGACAATCTGAGCCTCGCGCAGGAATTGCTTTTGTTCGGTGGGTGCGCCAAACGCGTGGACCAACGTTTTGAGCGCCACGGTGCGTCCAAGCACGGTGTCGCGAGCTTTGTCGACTCGGCTGGTAGCGCCGCAGCCTAGCGTTCCAATGACTTCGTAGCGATTCTTTGGCATCGTGGGGACAGTAACAGCTGGTCTTATTAACTTCCTGACTATATTCGGATTTCCCTGCGTTAAAGCAAATGGCCCATCGGTACAGGTGTGTCTAACTGCGAGTACTACGGGAAACCCTTTAGAACGTTACGCTTGGCGCCAGGCGAACAATCCAGGGGCAGTTCCCTTAGGCGGAGCGCAAAAGACGAGTGGCCCGATTCCGAAATGACGAAGACGGCGGTGCCACCACCTGAGTCGGCACCTTACGGCGCGCGAAAGGGTACAGGTCATCGGCTAAGTCCTCAGCCGATGCGCGGCGGCGGGCAGGATCCTTTTCCAAGCACCCCATCACTAACTCGTTCAGGCCTGTGGGCAGTGAGGGATTGGCTTGAGCAGGCGGAAGTGGAGTGGAGGACATGATGCGAGCGCAAACACCTTGCAACGAGTCGGCATCGAACGGCCGGTGCCCGGTGATCATTTCGTAGAGCACCACGCCTAGCGAAAAAATGTCGGATTGTGCGTCCTGCGGCTTGCCCAGAATCTGCTCCGGGCACCAATACGCCGGCGTACCCAGAAGAGGTGTGTCTTGGGAATCCCGGCTGGCCAAGCGGGCCATGCCAAAATCGGTGAGCTTGATGCGGCCTTCCTCGCTGATCAAAATATTTGCCGGCTTGACGTCGCCGTGGATGATGCCCTTGCGGTGCGCGACGCCCAACGCCATGGCTACTTCCGCAACCCAGGCGCAAGCGCGCGGAAAGGGAATGCTGCCCTTGTCGATCATGCGCTCGAGCGGCTGGCCTTCCACATATTCCATTACCAGGTAGGGGGTCGAGGATGATTCATCGATGCCCATGTCATGTACGGCGATGATTGCGGGGTGGGAAATTTGTCCAACGACGCGCGCTTCCTGCATGAAGCGTTCGCGGCCCTCGCCGGCGGCAAGTGATGCCGGAAATAGCTTAATGGCGACGGTGCGCCCGATCATTGGATCGAAGGCGCGCACGACGCGGCTGTTTGCGCCTGTACCAATGGTGTCTAGGATCTGATAGCGGCCAACTGTCACGTCAACGACCTTCCCCCGGCTAACCCCGGCATTCCTAGGTACAGTACTCCTATGGAGCGGAGATGAAAATGAGGCGCTGGTACTACCAAAAACAGTACGGAAGTTCTGAAGCAGGGTGCGCCCGGGCCAGTTGGGGCGCAAGAGTTCGGCGCCCACCAGGGCGAAACCGAGGCGCGGCGAAGATAGGCACCGCGGGTTACGACGGAATCTTACTGCGGGGTTTCGGTCGCACGCAGGGCACTGAAGGCGGGATCGATCGCGAAATTGAACGGAAAAGATTTGACATAGTGGCCCATCAAAATCAGATACGTATGGAAATGGAAGAAGCGCATCTCGTTATAGGCTTGGTCGGGGGTCCAATGCTGCTCGGCCATGCGGTAGGCGGCGATCATCACGCCGGTGCGATCATCGCCGAAGTAACAATGCACAAAGATTTTATCTTTGGGATTGTCTCGGCGCAGCTGGAGAAACTTGGCAACTTGATTGTCGCTGGGTCCCAGGTAAGCGCTAGTGGGGATCGGTAGGTAGCGCATTCCCAGAGATTCAACGGCACTCTTCTCCGGAGATCTCGGGCCACTGTTACGAAGATCGACTACGATGGTGACGCCCAAATCCTTCAGCTGCTGATAACCGGCCGCGTGGGGTTGCGCGCCGCGATAGAGAGTGTCGCTGACCTTGCCGGCGTTGGGAATGCCGCGTACCTTAAGTTTTTCGCCAAAGGTAAGAATGGAGTGCGGATCGGGCCCAGGCTTGTGGTTGTCCTGCGCCCGGGAAGCGTGCGAGGGGCTTGCGAGCGTCGCGGCGACCGCGAAAATTGCGCACCCGCGCCGGTAAAAAGTAAAGTTCGAGGCCGAAGAAAACAAATCGTTCCGATCACGGCAAAATTTAAAAGGTTCGCAAACGTACCAGACAAGTTTACGCGGTTAGAGCTTGCGCCGTGATTTTTTGTGTTCGAGTGCCAAAACTGGGAATTGAAAATGATTGTGTGTGCGAAATGATACCACTATAGATAGAACATTTTTTGCGTGCGGTGCCCACATTTTGCGTTTTTCTCTTGACAGGATTTTCGCAGCCGATGATACTGCGATTCCAGATTCGGGGGAACGTGGTAGCGCCAGGCGGACCGGGTCGAGGATGTTAACGCGCGTCCGCACGGCCACGATACCAGCCGGGTTCTAAGCAAAACAATCGAGCGCGAGGATCCAGCTTCGCGCCCGCATGCAAAGCGTATTGACGCTGCTGTGAAGGCTGCGTGGTAACAGCAACACTCAGCCGGAGGCAGGGCGTTGCGCTTTGCATCGGTTTTCGACTTCTATCGACCGCGAGGCGCGGCCGAATTTTTTGCTTTGTAGCCCCTGCGAACTCAGCGAGTCAAGTTGCCGCCGGCAGTGCGAGCAGCGCCTCTAAAAAATCAGAGGAGTATAATAGCAGGGTTACCTCCGCCAGTTGGGGAGCCCTGGAGTGCGGAGGAATCGATGGCTACGGTAAAGACGGCATTGAACGGGAAATCGCTACAAACGGGAATGGACCCCGCCAACAGCGCGGGCGAGAACGCCGGGCTGGTGTTCAACCGTTATTTTACAGACGGAAAGATTTCGCCATTCGACGCGGTCGAATGGGAAAAGCGCACGGCGCTGATCGGGAATGAAAAAGGCGTGACCATCTTCCGGCAGGACGGTGTGGAAGTCCCCAAGAACTGGTCGCAGACGGCCACCAACATCGTCACCAGTAAATATTTCCACGGCAAGCCAGGGTCGCGCGAGCGCGAGAGCTCGGTGCGCCAATTGATCGGGCGCGTCGCGAGCACGATTGTGCGCTGGGGCCAAGAAGGCGGCTACTTTGCCGACGAGCAGTCGCGCGCTGCGTTTCGCGATGAGCTGACCCACTTGCTGGTCGAACAAAAGATGAGCTTTAATTCGCCGGTGTGGTTCAACGTCGGCGTCCAGTCCAAGCCGCAATGCTCGGCTTGCTTCATTAATTCCGTGTCGGACAGCATGGAATCCATCATGGGGCTTACGCGGACCGAGGGCATGCTATTCAAGTGGGGTTCCGGGACTGGCACAAACTTTTCGACTTTGCGCGGCAGCAAGGAAACCCTATCCGGCGGCGGAATCGCCTCCGGCCCGGTTAGCTTTATGAAAGGTTTCGACGCGTTTGCCGGTGTGATCAAGAGCGGCGGCAAAACTCGGCGGGCAGCGAAGATGGTGATCCTGAATATCGATCATCCGGATATCGTCGAATTTATTGAATGCAAGATGAAGGAAGAGCGCAAGGCGCACGTCCTGATCGAGCAGGGGTACGATTCCGCGATTGACGGCGACGCTTACAGCTCCATCTTTTTCCAGAACGCCAACCACTCTGTGCGCGTCACCGACGAGTTTATGAGCGCGGCTGAAGAAGACCGGGACTGGTGGACCCGCAACATCACCGACGGCCAGCCCAATGAAAAACTTCGCGCGCGCGATCTGCTGTTCAAGATTGCCGATTCCACCTGGCATTGTGGCGATCCCGGGATGCAGTACGACACCACCATCAATAGGTGGCACACTTCGAAGAACACGGCGCGCATCAATGCGTCGAATCCCTGCTCCGAATATATGTTCCTGGACGACACGGCCTGCAATCTCGCGTCGCTCAATCTGATGAAGTTTCTCGAGCCGAATGGGCAATTCGATGTGCAAGCGTTCCAGCATGCCGTGGATGTGACCATCACGGCGCAGGAAATTCTGGTCGATAACGCCAGCTATCCGACGCAGAAGATCGCTGATAATTCTCATGCTTTCCGCCCATTGGGCTTGGGCTACGCCAATCTTGGGGCGCTGCTGATGTCGATGGCGCTGCCCTATGACTCCGATGAAGGCCGCGACGTGGCCGGCTCGATCACCGCACTGATGTGCGGCGAGGCCTATGCGCAATCTTCGCGCATCGCCGAGCGCATGGGTCCGTTCGAAGGGTATGAAGTCAACCGGGAACCGATGCTCGATGTGATTCGAATGCACCGGGATGCCATGCGGGGCATTCGACCGGAGCGCGTGCAGCCGGAACTGCACATGACCGCGCAAGAATCCTGGGACACCGCGCTGAGCCACGGCGAGAAATATGGATTCAAAAATTCGCAGGTGACGGTGCTCGCGCCTACCGGGACCATCGGCTTCATGATGGATTGCGACACGACCGGTATTGAACCGGATCTGGCGCTCGTGAAACACAAGAAGCTGGTCGGCGGAGGCGTGATCAAGATCGTCAATAACACGGTACCGCAGGCGTTGATGAAGCTGGGTTGCACGCCGGAGCAAACCAGCGAGATCGTTTCTTATATCGACAAAAAAGGAACGATCGAAGGGGCTCCTTACTTGAAGCCGGAACACCTGCCGATTTTCGATTGTTCGCTGACTCCGGCAGGCGGCGGACGCTCTATTACCTGGACCGGTCACGTGAAGATGATGGCGGCGGCGCAGCCGTTTCTCTCTGGCGCTATCTCGAAGACCATAAACATGCCCGAGGAATCGACTGTCGAAGACATCATGGACGCTTACGTGGAATCGTGGAAGCTGGGGCTGAAGGCCGTGGCCATCTATCGCGACAATTCGAAGCGCTCGCAGCCTCTTTCGGCCGCTGGCCAGAAGAAGGACGAAAAGAAAGTCGAAGTGGCCGTCGCTCCGGGAACGGCTGTTCCCGTTCAGCAGGAACTGTTTGGCCGCCGGCAGCGCGAGAAAATGCCGACCGAGCGGGCGTCGGTCACGCACAAGTTCAGCGTCGGCGGACACGAAGGTTACCTCACCGTGGGCATGTACGAAGATGGCCGTCCCGGCGAGATATTCATCAAGATGTCCAAGGAAGGCTCGACGCTTTCCGGCGTGATGGATGGACTGGCGCTCACCATTTCATTGGGATTGCAGTACGGGGTGCCGCTGAAAGTATTCGTCGACAAGCTGGTGAACACGCGATTCGAACCTTCCGGCATCAGCGCGAATCCGAACATCCGGTTCGTCTCGTCGGTGCTGGACTACATCGCGCGCTGGCTTGGGGGGCGCTTCATTTCCTCCGACTATCTCAAGCTGACCGGCGAACAAATCGCCGCATCAGCCGCTCCAACCTCCGCAAATTCCGCGATGGTGGAATCGATGCTGGCCGCGATTTCCGCCGGCAATTCCGCCACCTCCACAAAACAACGGGATGCCCACGAGGGTGCCCCGGCCTGCTCCGAATGCGGCATGCTGATGGTGCCCAACGGCGCGTGCTACAAGTGCGAAAACTGCGGCAGCACCTCGGGCTGCAGCTGAAGCTTCTCTCAGCTTCGAGGGCCCAAACGACGAATGAGCTCGATCCCAGCCAGCCCGGTGACGAACGCAGGTCTAGCCCCAGACAAGCCCAAAACCCGCGGCTTCTTACACATCGTCCGCCACGGTACCGGTCCCGGGACGATGTATATCGTGACCTGCCACCGCTTGGACCACGCTATGAATCATCTGGATGCGCACCCGAGTCCCATGCTGGCCGAAGGCGCACAACCCCTCATCGAACTACTGGAACAGCTGGGCGTGGACTTTCGCCGAGGCGAAGTACGAGGCGCCCTACAAGACGTATTGCGCTTCGGCTCGGCTAACATTCCGGATCTGTGGTTCAGCGACCAAGAAATCGCCCGTAAAGGCCTTTTCGACACCTAGTTCGCGGTCGGCTCGTCTTGCCGCCATACTAGCGACCCACGTCGGAACCACTTTGCTTCACCCTAATCGGCTCGATCAGGTGAGGAAACCCACCAGACTATGAAATGCGGGTGCCACACTCGGGTGGGTTCGTCGGGAAGGGCCGCCACACCCTACGACCAGGAAAGAAAAGCGGCGCGCACCAGAACAACAGCGGCAGACCGTACTCCAGTAGAATCCCCAGCACGATCCCCGCGGTTGAGAGAATAGTGCCCACTCCTGCCACCAGCGCATGATGCAAGCGGAGCGGCTCGCCGTTGAGTTTTGCGTTCAGGGGCGCGCGATAGTCTTCGAATAGCAGGGACGAGATGCGCGCTTCGGCGACGGTGGACTGCAACGCCTCTTGTGGACGCCGCCGCATCTCGCCGACGGTTCATTGGCTTGTGCGATTTCTTTTCCAGCGTGAGCGCGTCCAGCAGTTTGCCGGTGCGTTCCGGTGGAAGTTTT
>OBLW0100000227.1_pt1 | contig 47913 bp, 35 predicted proteins | sample 1520161 | NCBI WGS metagenome assembly OBLW01 (sample SAMEA3539309, study PRJEB22396) | soil metagenome | biome: tundra; feature: field; material: soil | place: USA | collected 2010-05 | depth 0.15 m
TGACCGCGCCTGCGGTTCCGGATCCGACCGTAGTCGGCAGTCCGGCGATCACCGGTCCGATCGGGTTAGGCTTTCGCGTCCCTATGTTGATCATTTCGCCGTTCAGTCGCGGCGGATTCGTGTCCTCGGACCAGTTCGATCACACTTCGGTATTGCGATTTCTCGAGACGCTCTTCGGGGCCGAAGTGCCCAATTTGAGCGCATGGCGCCGGGCCGCGGTCGGAGATTTAACGAGCGCGTTCAATTTCAAGAATCCCGACCAGTCAATTCCGAGTTTGCCGTCTACTCTGCAAGGCGATGCACAGGCGATCTTACAATGTGTGAACAACCTGGCTGGAACGACACCATTCATCGTGCCAACCACGCAGACCCTTCCGATTCAGGAATCCGGGACACCCAGTCGTCCCAGCGGAACATGCTAGCCAGGATATGAGAAGAACCGCCTTCCGGCCAGGCTGGCGTCAAATCTGTTCCTAAGGTTCCCGCCTTTTTTGGATCGTCTTGGTGAAAGTCGGCCAGGGCGCTATAAAACGCAGCGCCCCGTGACAGTGGCCCACCAAAGATTAGATTCGAGATCCGACTCGATGACTCCTGGATCGCGACTAAGCGGAAGGTATCCAGAAACGGGCTTCGAGGAGATCTCCTCGAAGCCGACTACTGGCCCGCACCGGTGCGACTCTGTACTCGCCGTCATCTTGCGCCTTCAGGATTAAGCGGCAGCCATATTTCGACGAGCCCCCGGCCGGTTACGGAATCGAAATCTTCCCCATACAACTCGAAATTCGGAGCGTCCGCCACCTCCCGCCCCGATTCTGGCAGCCACTTATTCCAGATCGTTGCCCAGGTGCTTCGAATCGTCGAGATGTGATCGCGATGGGTAAACACGGCATACTTCTGCACAGGAATTCTCACCCGGTTCCAATCCGCCGGAACTCGCGAGAAGTCGGCCACCCCCACTCCGCACGTGTAATCGAAATTCCCATCGTCATCAAAGTTGCACATCACGCCATAGGCCGCCCCTCCCACCTGCCCGGAAATATTCCCCAGATGCGGCACGAACTTCTGCCACTGCGCCGCAATCCCCACCGTGCTCTCGCAGCTATACCGTGCGCTCATGCCCGCGATCAGCAACACCCCGCCCTTTTCCATGCGAGCCTCAACTTTTTCCAAAAGTTTCTCCTGCATTCTCTTCGCCTCCATTAGTCGGATGTTTTTCAGATTTCCTTGCGCCCGTACCGCCTCCGGTGTCATCCCAAACTGCTCACGAAATGCCCGCGTGAACGCCTCGTGCGAGCCATATCCTACGTCGAGCGCCACATTCAGAATGTCCGGGGCGCCATCCACCAAGGCCCGCGCCGCCTCCGTTAACCGCCGCCCGCGCACGTACCGCATAATCGGGCACCCCATGGTGACGGCAAACACCCGCGACATGTGATACCGCGACACGCAGCCAGCGTCCGCAATCTCTTCGAGCGTTAGTTCGCGCCCAAAGTGGCTCTCAATAAACCACAGCGCCCGGCTCACCGGAGTTGCACTCACTGCATCCATCTTTAACCTCATCGCTACGCAACCAAGATATCCGAATCGCTCGGTCTCCCGCTTGATCGCCGTTGCTGTTCTGCGCAGGACCAGCCATCGCCACCGATGGTTCCAATTTCCCGTGGAAAGCCCTCGGTGCCACGAGTCGTTGACGTTTAGCTGACGCGCACGCGGGCAGTCGGCGAAAGAATCGCGACTCAGGCGAGTTCTCGGCCACCAGGAATTGATCCAGAAACGGGCTTCGAGGAATGTGGCCTGGATTGGTACCGAGAATGTATGGTCTGCCGCACGACTGCAAGGAAAGCTGAGGGGCGAGGAGACAAGTCTGCGCAAATGTATTCGACCTGTGATGGAGATCAGCTCTCCTGGCCATGATGAGTTGTGCGCGTGTCTGTCCTCATAAGTCGGTTGGTCGTGCAGCGGTCACCCCTTGCTGGGCGGCGCGAAGATCAGGCCGGTTTTCAAGGCCTTCCATTGAAAGTCTTCCAGATTTCCCTTCACGGGTTGATAGTCAAACGGCCCTGCCACGTCGTATTCGGAAGAAACGGATTCGTAACCCAGCCGTTGTCGGAGATCGGAAAGTGCCTGGACTTTCGCGAGCTTTTGAGGTAGTCGCCCTCGCGACGACGCTAAGGCTGAGTCAACAATCCGTACACATCGAGAGCGCTGGTAGTTCCGATGTACACCTTTCCGTTGGCGACGGTAGGAACGGCAAACTTCACGGCAATGCCGGCCTGGTCGCGGGTAACATTTTGGGTGCTGTTGTAGAGTTCCCGCGAGAGGTTGGCGGCGTCATAGACATGAAGGACAGCCGGACAACATTGGGCTGTACTGAGCACCCATAGAAGTCCGTTGGTCGATCCATTGGCTGAAACGGCCGGAGTGCCACCTGGATAGGCGTAGGTAATCGAAGACTGGGATGTGGGAGAAGTGGAAAGCGCGCCATTCGACAATAAATAGGATTTTGCGTAGTCTTCCACTCCGCAGAAGTAAATGTTGTTCTGCCAATAGGCAGGCATGCTGTGCGCGGTCGGCACGGTGCCAGCGGGCAAGACCTGAAGAACCTGATTTCCGTTTGCGTTGAACTGACCCAGGTTCGTGCGATCCACGAGGTACACCATTCCTTGCTTGCCGGCGGCGACTAACAACTGGGTGGGAGGCGTGGATTCGTCCGGTAGAACCAGAGGCCCGGACGATCCCAGATCGAGATCGGAATCGTTGAGGGTTTGGTAGTTCGATGGGACGAAGTAATCCGCAACCGTCAGAGTACCGGGACTGAGCTTTAACAGGCCCTCTCCGTAGTCGACGCCACCGGTATTCACGTCGAAGGTTCCGTTGCCAATCATGAAATAGATGTAGCCGTACTCATCGACAGCTGGAGCAGCACCACTCTGCCAGACTCCGCCTTGCTTCCCATTGGGAGTCGTATTGAAAACCGCCGCCTGCTGCAAGGTGCTTTCCTGATATCCCATGAGCCAGCCGTGATACGGCTGGATATCGCAGTGGGCCGACCAGGCAATGTAGACAACGCCGTTGACGAGGAATAATCCAGCGCGCTGGTTTTGCATTTGCGGGTCGAAGTTCAGAGTGCCGTTGATGGTTGAAACGGAAGCTTGTATTTGTACCGGGCTGCCAGCGCGTTCGACTCCCGAGGTGATGTCGAGAGCGTGCAAGTATTGGTAGTAGGAAGTCACGCTGCCGTTCACGACCTTGCTGCGGGCGAGGACGAAAATTGTGTTCGTTGCAGGATCGATCACCGGAGTTGAGGTGATGCCCACCAGGGGTGAAATATTGGAGCAGCCGCCAATGTCGGTTGCGTTGAGCACCTGTCCGCCGGCAGGGAGAAGACTCATTTGCCAGAGGGCCGTGGAAGTGGATCCGTCGGCGTCGAGTGCGTACACGCTGTCGTTTTCCGTGGCCACATAGACAACGTTGTGGGTGCCAAAGCCGACGACGTTGACGCCTTGCACGTAAAGTGGCTCCGCGTAAATTTGACCGTCCACGGGATAGGTGAAGAGTTTGCCGAATTGCGCTGAATTCACATTGCCGCTGGTGAGAACTGTTTCATTCAGGTTCTGCCCGGTGCGGCCATTGTCGTTGTGATAGACGAAGGTACCCGCGTAGTTTGTGATCACAACGGGCACACTGGCACTCTGCGTAGTATTCGCGATGCTGGTAGCGGTGATCTTGTGCGACCCCGCTGTAGGCGAACTGATGTAGAGACCAGAAGATGAAATCGTTCCGATCGAAGCATTGCCTCCGGCGATTCCGTCGACCGCCCAGGTGAAGTTGGAGCTGGATATGCCGCTGAGGAATCCATTGAACTGCGCGCTCTGTCCGGGAGTCACGGAGGCCTGGACGGGAACGATCGATACCGTCGTGCTGGGCACCGTACCGCTCCCCGTCAGAGTGACGGTCTGCAGAGTGGATGGATCATTATCGCTAAAGGTGATGTACCCGGCGCGAGTGTGCGTGGCAGAAGGAGAGAAAGTAACCTGGACGCTGCAAGTGGCAGCCGCGGCCAGGGAAGTTCCGCAGTTATTGGTTTGCGCATAGTCTCCGCTGGCGACGATGCTGAGAATGCTCATCGAAGCAGCGCCCTTGTTGGTCAGCGTAACAGTCTGCGCCGGGCTGGTGGTCAGGAGATTCTGCGACGAGAACGTCAGGCTGGTGGGCGAGATGGATGCGGCAGGTCCACCGCTGCTTCCGGTTCCGGTGAGGGTGAATCCTTGCTGACCTCCATTTGCGTTGTCGGCAACGGAAATCGCCGCGGTGCGGGTTCCAGCGACCGTCGGACTGAAGACAACGCTGATCGTGCAATTTCCTCCAGTCGCAACCGAAAGACCGCAGGTGTTCGTCTGAGAATAGTCGCCGGGGTCCGCACCCGTGATCGAGATGTTGGAAATGGATAGTGCTGCGTTGCCCGTATTGAACAGGGTGACTCCGCTGGGCGCACTGTTGGCGCCGACGGCGGTGCTGGGAAAGGTGAGGCTGGATGAGCTGAAACTGACGGAAGGAGCAGTTCCAACGCCGGTGATGGAAGCGGTTTGCGGACTGCCCGAGGCATTGTCCACAACTGAGATGGTGGCTTGACGGGTTCCCGCCGCGATGGGACTAAACGTTACGCTGATCGTACAACTGTTTCCCGCTGCAAGAGAAGTCCCGCAATTATTGGTCTGGGCGAAGTCGCCGCTATTTGTTCCAGTAAGGCTGATCGAGGTGATCGTCAATGCGGCGTTGCCCGAGTTACTGAGGGTGACGACGCTGGCAGGACTGGTGGTGCCCACGGCCTGGTTGGCAAAGGAGACGCTGACGGGCAAGAAGGCGACGGAGGGTGCGATACCGGTTCCGCTGAGGGGCAGGGAATGCGGGCTGCCGCTGGCGCTATCGTTTACCGAGATGTTCGCGGTACGAATGCCGGCCGCGGTGGGCCTGAAGGTGGTAGTGATGGAGCAGGATGCTCCGGGTGCGACCGATGTGCCGCAGGTATTGGTTTGTGCGTAGTCACCGCCGTTGGCACCGGTGATGGTGACGCTGTCAATGGTGAGTGCCACAGCACCTAGATTACTTAGCGTAACGACACTTGCGGGACTCGATGTGCCGACAGTTTGATCGGCAAAAGTGAGGCTGGTTGGCAGGAAAACCACCGAGGCGGCGATACCCGTTCCGGAGAGAGGCAGGGTCTGGCTGCCGGTGCTGGCGCTGTCGGTGAGGGCGATCGTTCCGGGGAGAACGCCGGTAGCGGTCGGAGTGAACGTGACGGTGAAGGTGCAGTTGTGTCCAGTATTAAGACTAGAGCCACAGGTATTGGTTTGCGAATAATTCGCGGACGCGACAATCTTGGAGATGGTCATTGTCACGCCGGTATTGTTGGCAAGTTTGATGGTTTTCGATGCGCTGGTCGTGTTTACCGCCTGGTTTGCAAAGCTCAAACTGGTGGGCGAAAAGGTGACGCTGGCGGAGGCACCCGTCCCAGTCAGAGTCATACTCTGGGGACTGTTGGTTGCGCTGTCGGTTACCACCACCGTCCCGCGGCGAGTTCCACTTGTGGTTGGGGTAAAAATCACGTTGATGGCGCAGGATGCTCCTGCAGCTACGGAAGTTCGGCATGTGTTGGTCTGCGAATAATCGCCGGTAGTCGCAACGCTGACGACGGCGAGCGGCCCGCTGCCAGTGTTGGTGAGCGTCACCGTCCGCGGCGCGCTGGGAGTATCGACGGTCTGGCTGCTGAATGTGAGCGTCGTGGGTGACAGACTCACGGCGGGTGCGCCCGCGCCCGTGCCGGTGAGAGCAATCGCCTGAGAGCTGCCAGCGTTATCTACAAGAGTGATGCTTCCGGTCTTGGTGCCGGTCGCTGTGGGAGTAAACGTGACGTTAATGCTGCAAGCCGCGCCGGCTGCAACGGAGGCCCCGCAGTTGTTGGTCTGGGCGTAACCTCCGCTGGCAGTCATCGAAGTGAGAGTGAGTGCTTCGCTACCAGTATTGGTGAGCGTCACGACTTGGGGCGCGCTGGTGGTGCCCACCGTCTGAGAAGCGAAGGTCAAGCTTGGGGGCGACAGCACGACGGTTGGCGCGACGCCGGTTCCCAGCAGGGAGACGGTTTGCGGGCCGCCGAGTGCGCTGTCTGTGATCGTAATGGTCGCCAAGGCTATTCCGGAAAGCGTGGGAGAATACATCACAGTGATGGTGCAGTTGCTTCCGGCGGCAAGACTGCTCGGGCAGTTACTGGTTTGGCTGAACTGCGAACTGTTGGCGCCGCCGACAGCAATGCCGGTGATCGCCAAGACCGCGCTGCCGGAGTTGCTCAATACTACTGTTTGCGGAGCGCTGGAACTGCCAACGGCTTGCGAGCCGAAGGCGATACTGGCAGTTGAGAGTGTGGCACCGGGACTCTGCAACAACACGGAGACAGTGTTGTCCTGGGAATTGGAAACCACGAGGTCCGCTCTGCCGTCCAGGTTGAAATCCGCTGCGGTCAGGCTGAGACTGTCGATGCCAATACCGAAGACTAAGGATCCTGAAGCGTTGAATGTTCCATCTCCGTTTCCTGGGAGGATGGACACGGTGTTGTCGCCGGAGTTGACGACGGCAATGTCCATTTTGCCGTTGCCGTAGAAATCGCCAGCACTCACGGCGAAAGGCAGGATTCCCGCGGGATAAACAACATTGGAAGAAAAGTTTCCGCCGCCGGAATTCAACAGCACAGAAATGTTGTCGCTTCCATTGTTCGCGGTGACAAGATCGAGCTTGCCATCGCCGTTAAGATCGGCAGCGAGCAATCCATCGGGCTCGGATCCAGTGGCATAGAAGGATGCGGTTTTAAATGTTCCGTTGCCATTGCCGAGGAGGATGCCGATGTTGTCGGAGCCGGAATCGGCGACGGCAAGATCCATATATCCATCCTGGTTGAAATCGCCAGCGACGATCGCAATGGGGCCCGCTCCAACCGGGAAGATGACTCCGGGTTGAAAGGTGCCATCTCCCACGCCCAGGAAGATAGAAACGGTATTGTCGGCATTATTGGTTTCGGCAACGTCGAGAAACCCGTCGCCGTTGAAGTCTCCGACAGCGATTGCCATGGGTTCGGTTCCGGCGGCATAGTCGACATGGTTTCCGAAGGTTCCGTCGCCATTGCCGGACAGAATCGAAATCGTGTACGAGGCACGATTGGCTGTGACCAGGTCAAGTTTGCCATCTCCGTCGAAGTCGCCGACGGCGATGGAGATAGGGTCGACGCCGGTCGAGTAATTGACAGCCACGGTAAAAGTGCCGTCGCCGTTGCCTAGGAGGATCGCAACCGAGCTTGAGCCTCGATCCACGACAGCCAAATCCGGTTTGCCGTCGCCGTTGAAATCGGCCACGATCACACCGCGGGGATCTGTTCCTGCCGCGAAATCCGCGCGCCCCATTAAGACAGTCGAGGTGGGGCTGGTGATTTGAAACGATTGGGGGCTGGACGTCCCCCCTCCGGGCGAGGGATTGGTGACGACCACTTGAGCCGTTCCGGCGGTAGCGACGTCGGTGGACTGCAGGGTTGCCTGCAGCTGTGTCGAACTCAGGAACGTCGTGGCGCGCCTACTACCATTCCAAAGAGCCGAGGAACCGGAGACAAATCCGGCACCGTTGAGAGTCAACGTCGAACCCGATCCGCCCGCGACAACAGTCATGGGAGCGAGAGGCTGATTGAGATAGGGAACGGGCGTCGACCGGTTCAGGCCTGTGCCAGTCAAAGTGGCCGGCAGTGGAGAGACAGAGGCCGTGAAGGTCACATTCACCGTGCCCGTGAAGATTCCGGTAGCCGCGGGAGTGAACGTAACGTTGATGGCGCAACTTCCTCCGGCCTGGATGGCTGCACAATTGTTGGTTTGGGAAAAATCGACAGCGTTCGCGCCCTGAATGGTTACCGCCGAAGTGTGCACTGCATTCAGCCCTACGTTCGAGAGAGTGAGAACCTGGACGGGGCTGGATGTTCCCACGATTTCGCTGGGGAAGATTACGCTTGCGGGAGAAAGACTGGCGACGGTGCCAGTGCCGGAAAGAGAAACGGTCTGCGGGCTTCCCGTCGCGTTGTCTGTTACAGCAAGGGAACTGGTGTAGGTGCCATTTGCCGCCGGCGTAAAGGAGACATTGATGGTGCACGTCGCTCCGGCAAGTACGCTGGAAGGGCAGTTGTTGGTCTGAGAGAAATCGGCGCCGGTGCGGATGCTTGTGATGCTGAGGCTGGCGGTCCCGGTATTGGTCAGAGTGACGGTTTGCGGCGGACTGGTTGTATTGCGGAGTTGCGTGCCAAAGGTAAGGCTGGCCGGCGATAGAGTGACTGCTGGAGTTCCCGCATGCGCAGCGGCCCTACAGAAGACGAGGCTCAAGGTGACCAACATGATGGCGCGGGCGCTTGTTTGGAACAAACTTCGGAAGCCCGTGGGCGGGACGCAGCCTAGGTGACAACGCACAGGATTCTCCTTGAGTGTAAACGCCGGGGGGAGGCAGTTGAGCGGGGGGAAAGCGGATATTATCGCACGAAAAGGGCTTAGCGGAACGGCCGACTAAGGAATCTGGACTGGCTGGTGAGGGATTGAGCCTGCACTTTGCCGCCGCCCGGATCTTTGTTCAGCACCACGATCATCAGGGTAGTTCTGGTAGCGTTCAGCGCGGCGTAGGTGCTGACATCGCGGCCGCCATCATCCGAAGGGACAAGCCACCATCTACGGAGCCGGTTTCTACCGCTCGGAACGCCATTCGCTGTTGATCCGTCGTTTTCGCTAGTTCTGGTTTGACTTCTTCAGCTCCTGGATCGTCCGAGGTCGAAACCGGGCCGGCGATGATCGCCAGGAATACGTCGAAGACAAACAGCGCGATGGCGATGTCATTGAACAGTGTTGCCTGGGGAAGGTCTGGCCAAAACTGGTTGGCCGCCCAAAACAGAAACGCACAGGCGAGAAGAATCGCCTTGATAAGCTCCGACCGCGAAGGGCGGCGTACGGCCTCATACACGAGACAAGCGCAGGCAATCATGGCCAATGGGATTGCTCCGAGCAAATTGTGTGCCTTCGCAGGAAAAAGTGAGGGAAGGACGTCCCATAGCAGGAGCACGACGACGCTGACGAGCGTCACAATGCAGAGAATCACCGGTAAAGACCGGCGATCCCGGCCAAGACGAATCGACATAGAGAATCCCCCGGGTAGATGAGCGCTCGTGGCGAGCAAACGCTTGAGGACCTGCGGCGCGGACACCCCCCCGGCGCCGCGCCGATGACCCCATATAGCGTGTCAGCCAGAATCAGTCTAGAGACAATAAATGCGGCGAATGGATTCAGTCCAATACAAACTTCTTATGGTTACCATCAGAAAAGTTTTCGCCGAAACGCTGGCAAACAACAGCAACGGCGCTCGCTAAGCGGGTTTTGAGGCGTGACCAAGATCACTGGTAAGCGCGGTGACAATCACTGTCTGATTCAAGAGCCCTAGTTAGCCTCAAGAAGAGTCCCGCGGATTTCCCCATCGCCTGTTTGCTTTCCGCTTGAGCAAGCAGAAAAAGTTCGGGTCGGAAAATGCCTCGAAAACTTGGTCCCAAACTGATTCTTTCGCTCACCATCCTGATCGTGGCGATCAGCGGAGTTAGCGGTTATCTGAATTTCCGCACCCAAAAAAAGCAGTTAGAGGGGACCATGATCCTGGGCGCGGATCAACTCTCGCGCAGTATTACAGGCGCCACATGGCACGCCATGCTCGACGACGACCGGAAGGCCGCCTACGAGATCATGCGGGTGATTGCAGACAAGCAGGGGATTGACCGGATCCGGATGTTCAACCGTGAGGGCCGGTTGGCGTTCTCGACCGACGCGAGAGAACAGCCCGGTGTGACCAGTTTGTCCGATGAGGTTTGCGCCAGCTGTCACAGCCAGACTCCAGTCCGCAGTAAGCCAAGAGAGGATTCTCGTGTTCGGTATGCCACCTCGCCCGACGGGGTGAAGACGATCAACATGGTGGCGCCCATCTACAACGAGCCTTCCTGCAGCAATGCCAGTTGCCATGCTCACCGCGCGTCGACCAAGGTGCTTGGGGTGGTGGATGTTGCGCTGCGATTGGATCCCGTGCAGAGACAGACCAGGGCCATCACTTTGCAGACGGTGGCCTGGACAGCGTTGGAAGTCGCCATTGGAGCAGCGTTCGTCATCTTGTTCACGAAGCGGTTTGTGGCTACTCCGATCGAACAATTGATTGAAGGCACGAAGGCAGTCAGTGCCATGGAGTTGGACCGGCCGATCGAGATCACCCGCCGCAGCCAGGAACTCGATGAACTGGTGGACTCGTTTAACCGGATGCGCGAGCGCTTGAAATTGGCTGTCGCCGAACTGAACGAAATGCAGCAGACGCTGGAAAGCAAGGTGGAGGAGCGCACGCGACAGTTGCAGGTCGCCCAACGCAAGCTCGTCCAATCCGACCGACTGGCCACTCTCGGACAGCTTGCGGCCAGCGTGGCTCATGAGATCAACAATCCCGTCTCTGGAGTGCTCAACCTTTCCATGTTGCTCGAGCGCTTGATGTCCAAAGGCGAGTATCCGCCTGGACGCGAGGCTGAATTTCGGAAATATCTTGGTCTGATCTCGACAGAAACCGCCCGGGTCGGACGGATTGTCTCCGACCTGCTGGCATTTTCACGGCGTTCCAAGCCTCAGCGTGCGGCCGCCGATCTGAACAAACTCGTGCGCACCACGTTAGGTCTGGCCGACCACAAACTTAAGTTAATCAGCGCGGACGTTGTTCTAGAACTGCAGGAGAATCTGCCGCTGGTGGAATGCGACTCGTCACAGATTCAGCAGGTGATTCTGAACCTCATCCTGAATGGCGCTCAGGCAATGCAGCCGCGAGGCGGAGGCAAACTGACAATTCGAACCAGCGTACTGCCCGGCGGGACGGAAGTGGAGCTTAGCGTCCAGGATACCGGCGAAGGCATCGCCCCCGAGAACCTCTCCAAGATCTTTGACCCATTTTTTACTACGAAGGCCGAGGGAAAGGGAGTCGGGCTTGGGCTTGCCGTGTTGTACGGGATCGTGAAGGCTCATGAAGGGGAAGTCGAGGTTACGAGCCAGCGGAACGTGGGCACGACATTTACTCTCACTCTCCCGCTCAAGTCTCGAAACAGCACTGCGGAGTCGCGTGAAGTGCAGGTACATGCGGTGTGAACGATCTCTGCATCGTGGCGATCGGAAGTTTGCCGGCACGGGCGCTGGACTGGATCGAAGAAGCGGCTGCCGAATGGTTTCCCTTCCCCATCCGACGATTGGCGCCTTTATCGATTCCAGAGGGTGCTTACGATGCGAAGCGAAAGCAATACCAGTCGGTAGAGATGATGAGGATGCTGGCGCAACATGCTCCGCGCGATGCTTCCCGGGTTCTTGCAGTGACCGACGTGGACTTAGCCATCCCGATGCTCAGTTTTCTGTTCGGGCAGGCGCAGTTTGATGGTCCCATCGCCATTGTCTCGCTGTGCCGGCTGCATCAGGAGTTTTACGGGCTTCCGCCGCAGGACAGCCTGCTGCGGGAGCGCGCAGTCAAAGAAGTGCTGCACGAGTTGGGGCACACGTTTGGACTGGTCCATTGCGCGGAAACTGCGTGTGTGATGAGCCTGGCGACGCACATCGAGTTGGTCGATACCAAGGCAGAACAGTACTGCGCGCGCTGTGGAACGCAACTGGTGCAGAGGTTTACTTCGAGAGAGGCAAGCGTATGAAGAAGAATTGGCCGATCCTGGTCGTGGACGACGAAGATGTGATGTGCTAATCGATGGGGGCGTGGTTAAGGGAAGACGGCTACCACGTCGACACCGCTTCCAGCGGGCAGAGGGCGCTCGAACTCGCCAAGGCCATGGACTACGCCATCTGTTTTGTCGATTTGAAGATGCCTGGCGGCATGGACGGCATTGAGACGATGATGGAAATCCACCGCATTCGGCCTGAGTCGTCGATCATTATCATCACCGCCTACGCGACCGTCGACACTGCCATTCAAGCCATGAAAGAAGGCGCGCAGGAGTACATCGTGAAGCCCTGCAATCCGCAAGAGATATCGATGCTGGTTTCACGCATCCTGAACCTCAAGAAACTGCAGAGCGAGAATGCGATTCTGCGGAAGAAGCTGAACCGCCAGTATCGCCACTCCGACATCATCACCAAGAATCCACGCATGGGAGAGATTCTGGCTTTGACTCGCGACGTCGCTGATCTGCGCAGCACGGTGCTGATTCGAGGAGAAAGCGGCACGGGTAAGGAACTGGTGGCGCGGGCGGTCCACTTCTCCGGCAATCGGGCGGAGAAGCCATTCATTGTTGTGAGTTGCGCCGCGCTGACTGAAACGCTGCTGGAAAGCGAGTTGTTCGGCTACGAAAAGGGCGCTTTCACCGGAGCCGCTACGCAGGTGAAAGGCAAGTTTGAAATGGCGCACGGAGGAACGATCTTTCTCGATGAAATCGGCGACATCTCTCCCAAGTTGCAAGCGGACCTGCTGAGGGTATTGCAAGAACGGCGTTTTTACCGGGTGGGAGGAAATCAGGAAGTTGAGGTTGATGTCCGAATCATTGCGGCCACCAACAAGAATCTTTCCGAGGAGGTGCAAGCCGGAAGGTTCCGCGAGGATCTTTACTACCGGCTCAACGTAATTGAGATTCGCCTGCCACCGCTGCGCGAACGGCGTGAGGATATTCCGTTGCTGGCGGAACACTTCGTGCAGCACATCTCTTCCGCGCTGGGCAGGGATGTCAGTGGCATCACGGCCGCAGCTCTGAAGGTGCTCATCGCCTATGACTGGCCCGGGAATGTCCGCGAACTGGAGAATGTAATCGAACGCGCGATTGTGACATGTAGCAATGGCACGCTCGACGAGCAGGATTTCTCATGGCTGGAGCGGAATGCCGGACAGCCACAGAACTGGGAAGTCCCCGATGTTTCCCTCGGGGAACTGGAACGCCGGGCGATTGTTGCCGCACTCGAGCGAAAGCATGGCAACGTCAAGGAGGCGTCCACAGCTCTGGGCATTGATCGATCGACGCTCTACGACAAGCTCAAGCGTTACGAGATTGTGCACTAGTTGCGCCGACGGTGCCGGGGCATCAGGCCTCGAGGAACGTATCTGCGAGCACGGCTTCCCAATCTGCCTCGGGGACGGCGTCCATCAGCCCGGGCATCAGCACTCCACCGTCTGCTAAAGCAGGGGGAGTGTTGGGCGCCCGGAGTTGGAGTTGCAGTCGTTCCAGTTCCCGGATCAACCAACCGTGAACTTCGGGTCCTCGGAGAAGATGACGCAGCGTTGTTGGGTCACGCGGATCCAGCCGCGGCCGAAGCTTGAGGTACCATTCGTCGGTCGGGCCGCCAACTCCGATTACTCTGCCTTCGAGGGGCGAACGTACTTGAATCTCGTTCCCGTTTTTCCGCATGCGCCATGCGGTCTGGTTGATCTCGATTTCAGCGCCCACCACGGGCATCTTGATGGAGTCCGGATTGCCAATCAGGCGATCGGCCAATTCGTCGAGACCGATTGTGAAGGTGCCGTCTTCGGCTGGCTCCGCCCAGGTGTGTCCACGATGGTAGAAGCGGTCGTTCGAGTAGTTGAGTCCCAGGGCGTGCACCGGCGCTCTAGCGGGCAGCACCGCAAACTGTGAGTACTTGCTGCACTGGCGGCAATCGAAGGCGTTGTCGCACGTCCTCGAAATCACTCTCCCGGCCAGTTCGTGACGGCAGCGTCGATCGGATTCCGGCAACTCCGCAAAGTTCGATTTCCAGCATAGATCAATTGCCTGGTTCGTGCGAAAGTCCTGGACCGTGCGCAATGCCGCGGAAGCGACCGTTGCAATGATCGTCAAGACGATGGTGAAAAACAGAGCTAGAAAGACGACGTGACCAACGGTCCAATGAAATCCATCAATCCCCGGAAACATGGGTGGGCTCTCCTTTTGGCGGCGCGAACATGGGCAGGTAGCGATATGACAGGGAGTAGACGATGACTCCGTAGGCAATTACGCCAGTGAAGCTGGCAACCTCCTGCCAACTTGGGGTGTATTGCAGAAACTCGTCGAACGGCAGTGTGGGAACTGCCAGAGTCTGAACGGTGAGAACGAACCGGTTCAGCAGCACTCCCATACACGCCATGGCGGCAGCACTCAGGAGCCATCCGCGCCGCCTTGCGGTCCTGCGGTACGTCAGCAGAAACGCCGGGAGCAGCCCGAAGAGCACAATCTCGGCAAACATGATCGGAGTACCGAAGGGCTTGTGGATGTAGTACTGCCACGGAGCAAACCCCACCGACGGCGATGTGATGTTCAGCCAGATGAGTGTGTCGATCGACTTGGCTGCCACGTAGATGGCAAGCAGCACCCCGGAAATGAATCCCAGGCGCCGGAACAAGTCCTGCGGCACAAGCCGCCGACCGGTCACCTTCTCAACCGTGGCAGTGACCAGCATGAGAAAACTTGGGCCCGAAGCAATCGCCGACAGAATGAATAAGAAGAATGTGGATGGCCAGATGAAAATTCCTGCGCGGAATGCGAACGGACGGCCACGCAGCACTCCGTAAAGGCCGCCGAGAGATCCCTGGTGGAAGAAGGACAGCAACGTTCCTACGCCCGCGAGTACGGGCACGAGTTTGTGGAGTTGATGTTCGAACACCAGGAATGACGGCAGTTTGCGCAACTGGCGGTTGCGCAGCAGGATCGGAATGTATTCCAGGCTGAGCACTAGCAAGTAGCAGGAAATGCAGAACGTGACTTCCGTGAGCATCGAGTGCGTGTTGGGATGCCAGAAGGTAAACCACGCCCGCAGGGGCTGGCCCACGTCGATCATCAATATGGCAACCGCGCCGCTGTAGCAGATAAACCCGACGACCACGGCGGTGTTCAGGATTGGGCGTAGTTCAGCACGCTTCAAGATATAGACCAGGAATCCGGTGAAGAACGCGCCCGCTCCCAGCGCGATGATCCCTAGATCGAGGAAGATCCAGAGGCCGAAGGCGAATCGATTGTCCATGTTGGTCTGGTTCAGTCCGTAGTACAAGCACAGACCAGCCGCATAGATCCCAACCGCTAGCACAACAGCCCAGGGCGCCAGCCAGAGCATGAATCGCGAGAGCGAAGTTCGCTCTTCGCCTCGGGCGATCCACCTGCTGTCCGTAAGCGTAGCGCTAGCCATGTTGGACCTCCGAACTGTTCTCAGGACCGATCTCTGGAGTACGGCCGGAATTGGACTCTGCCAGCGCTCTCACCCATGCCTCCTTCGACTTGTAGTACACCTTCGGCTCCGTGCCGATGCGCGCCAGCAATCGAAATGCGTTGGGAGAGCGTGCTTCCTGCGACGCAGGATCGTTCCTATCGGCGAGATTGCCGAATCGGATTGCTCCGGTCGGGCAAGCTTCCACGCAAGCGGGGACATAGTCCGCGGGATCGATTTCCCGCTTTCCAGCAGCTGCAGCTTTTTCTTTGGCTGAGTTCAACCGCGCGTGGCACAGATTGCACTTTTCGACCACGCCGCGCATGCGCACGGCAACTCCCGGATTCAGGCTCTTCTCCATTCCCGCTGGCCACGATGGATCCCACCAATTGAAATAGCGCGCGTGATAGGGGCACGCGGTCATGCAATATCGACAGCCGAGGCAGCGTTGCGGCATCTGCATCACGATTCCTGTGGCCTTATCCACCTCGACGGCTTGCTGCGGGCAGACTTTCACGCACGGCGTGTCGTGCTCGCAGTGCATGCACATGATCGGGATGAACGCCTCGCGCCGCGCGGTTCCATTCCTTCCATTGGAAACCCTTCGGACCAGCATCGGCGTCAGGCCGGTGCGCGCGGATGCTTGTGGAAGGGGCGGGACATTATTCTCGGCAGCGCACGCGATCATGCAGGCGCCGCAACCGGTGCAGCGGTCCAGATCGATCACCATGCCGTAACGGGCGCTCATGCGGTCCTCTTTTCCGGCGGCTCGCGCAAATTCGATTCCTGGTACAGCTTCGAGGCCAATGGAGGCAGCACCGGCTCGGGCCATGTTGTCGACCAACTCCCAGCATGAGAGAAAGCGGTGGTAACTGGCCATTCCTTCAATTCGCATCGCAAGCTTTCCGGATGCAGAGGTTCCCCGACCCAGACCGCTCCTCTTGAGAGTTGCTCCTCGATCTTCTGAACGGACGCCAGCTTCGCGACTGGTGTAGCTTCCTGGCCGATCAGACTTCCGGTTCGCCCGCGGAAGAGATCTTCGCAGCGGGCGTGAATAACTTTGTCAGTGGGAGTCAGCGTGAACTCGATGCCGCCGAGGAACTGCGCGGCGCTCTGCACTTCCTGCGATGGCTTAACCAGAGTGGGCGCGACCGCATAGGTCTCAATCGCCGAGGTTGGTGCGGTAGGAACGTCAGTCAACTCTTCCAGAAAGCCAGGCGCCGGAAGCAGCCAATCTGCCTTGCTCGATCCTCCATCCCAGGCGGCAAAGCGAAAAACTTCAGCGTCTGTCTGTGGGACAAAATCCCACGGCACGCTGGAATCGATTAGCACCGTACGAGTAGAAGGGATGACGGCGTCGGCGGAAACATAGGGCTGGACACGTTTCGACCTTCTCACGATGCCGCCGCGCGCTCCAGTAGCGCCCAACACAACATTCAAAGCTGCAATCGCCGGATTGTTGTCGGTGGCGATCGCCACAGCGGGCGTCCGCGCCGCGATTGTCCGAGCCAGTTCACGGATCGATTCTGCGGTCAACCCTGTTTGCATTGCAGCGTCGGCGAGTGTGAGCGGTGGCATCGGGCCGCGGGCGGTAACAAGGTGTTCTTCGAGAAGTACGCGCGCTACGCCCGCAGCCAAGGCAGCCTCAGAGCCAGCGTGAACGGGTACCCACTGCCATGCTCGGGCTCCCGTCCGAGAGAACGTCGCTTCCACTTGAATGACTCGCAGTTGCGGATCTGTGGCGCCCGCGGCGCGCTCCGCCCATAGCCTGGTGAATCGGCCGGGCGAACCCCAGCCATCCAGCAACGGTGCGCCAAAGCTAATGATCGTCTGCGCGTTCTCAAGGTCGTAACCCAGCGCGGATGCCGGCACGCCGCTCCAGGATTCGTATGGCGCCAAAGCCCGGGTCTCCGAACCCTGCACAACCCGATAACTGCCTCCGCGTTTGTGAGCGAAGGTCGCGAATATCGAGGAAGCCGCACGGCCGGGGTAGCCATCGATGATGACGACCGGGCCCTCACTGCAGGCTTTGACAAATGCCGTCCGCGCTTCGTTCCAGGAAGAGTTACCGCCCCGGTGACGAACGGCTCGCAGGCGCTGCGGATGCCAGTTCAGCTGATGCGCTCCGAACCCGAGCGGGCACAATGCCCCACGGCTGGTGGGATGACTCTTGACTCCGGCAACTCCTACAGGCCATCCAGCGGCCATTCTGAGGCGCACGCCGCATCCGTTCGGGCACAGTGTGCAACAGGACTGTTTCACTTCGACCGGACCGCGCGCGGGCTGAGGAATCCACGGCCAGTTCTGGCTCCAGATGGAAGTATCATCCAGCAACTTCCACGGTACCGGCGTGACCATGAGACCAGCCGCTGCCCCCGCCCCCGCACTCCACATCAGCAGATCCCGTCGTGTGACCTTCATCTGTCTCCCTTCTTTGGTTCGTTCACTCATGGCAACCGAGGCACCCGACCTCGACGCCGTGCCGGCGGTGGCAGTCTTCGCAATCGCTCATCTTCATGCCTTCGTGCGGTGTACGGCGCAAGCGCGAAATCGAATGCCCCCAGATGTCGCGGCTGTATCCGCTGATGCGATTTACCTGGTAAATCCGCACCTGGTCAGACTCCCCGTAAGTCGAATGACATTCCATGCAGGTCAGACCGCCGCGCTTCACGTGGATCGCGTGCGAGAACCAAACATTAGCGGGCTGCCGCGCGTACACTAGCCATGGAGTCTCGTGCCCGGGCTTGATGTAGTTCTCGACGAGAGTTGCCTCGGCCTTGCTCTCGCCAATCCGTTCGGAGTGGCAAGCGGCGCATTTCTCCATCGCGGGGATTCCGGCGAACGCTCCGTCTTCGCGAAGAGCGTGGCACTCACTGCAATCCGCGACGCCGGATTTTTCCGCGTGCGTTCTGTGACGGAACTCGAGTGGCTGCTGTTTTTGCACGTAGAGTGCCCGCGGAAACGCGACCCACCCCGCCACCAGCGCGACGGCAAGCCCAAATCCGAAGACCAGAGTATTCCGCGAGATCCTCATTCCTCCACCGCCCAGCCCCGGTTGGAAAAGAAGTGCTGGAACAGACAAACCAGATGCTGCCGTGATAACAACTGCGCCACTCCGCGCACGGGCGAGCCGCCATCGCAGCCTGGAGCATGCGTCTCGTGGATCTCGTCCGATAGCCGCTTTCGTTCCTCCGCCTGCCATGCCGCCGCCTGCGGCCCCGAGACCAGCCCAGCGCGGGTCCGGCCTGGCAGTTCCCAGCCCTCGAAGAGCCAGCCCGCACCGTAAGGATCGGCGGTCAGTCTAGTGGGATCACTGCGTACGCGGCTGTTTACTCTCTGAATCATCAGCGGATTCGGAAAGTTCATCGGCCATTCCACTCCATGAACGGAGAGCGCCAACGCTGGACAATGCGTGCCGTGCGCGGTGACGAACGTGATGCCATCCACGGTCCCGGCCACGTCGGCCAGAAACCCGTCAATGCCGATGTGGCATAGGCCGGATTCCTCTGCATCGAGCCAGAAGTGATTGGAGGCATAAAGCAGTTGCGCGGGCGGAGTGGTCGTGTGCGGGTGAGCGAGCAATAAGTAGGAATCGCAATAGCGGTAGGTATTGCTGGTGCAACTTGAAAGCTCCGAATCGCTGAAGGGCAGCAGTTTGGTGACCGGCGAAACGCCGCAATACTGCACGCGGATTTCTTCCAGATGCGGGCAGCGATCTTGTGGCACGCTATTCTTCGCAACCAATTCGCACCCCCCGTATTGCGGCGAGGCGCACCGCCCGCCGTCGGCCGCGCCGGGCCCGTCAAGAATCAGCTTCTGCACCGGAGCAGCGTGGCAATATCGCGCTCGACCTTCCTTAAGGAACGGACAGGCCATGACTCACTTCCCACGTTTCTCGTCTGAGGCTTCTGACTCGGCGGGCTCGATTCTCTCGCCCCCATCTGCCATCGTCAGCCCCAAGCCGGGTTCGTACAGCGTGTGCGATCCCTGCAGCATCGCCCGCAACTCAGCATCCAGCGTGCTGAGATCGAGGCTGCCATGTTCGCGAGCGGTATGAACCTTGCGGACCAGTAAGTCCCAGCCCACAGCGCCGAACACTACGAGCAGCGCCAAAAGTGTGATGATGCCCAACGCAAAGTTCGTCATGTTGAGCCAGAATGTCCAATTCTCTCCAGCCATAGTCAGGTGACCTCCTCGCCGATAGACTCCACGGTCAATCTGTGAATAGCAATCCAAACGCCATCAAGTGGATTCAACGACATGCGAATCATTCGTTCCGCTGCGCGTGGGAATTCCCTACAGCGGTGTAGGATTCGCCTACATCAAGGCTTCAGCGCAAGCGCATTCCAGTTCTTCGAAAGCATCCTCCCACAGAGCATTCGCCGATCAGCTTTGAGAAGGACAGCATGATCAATTTGTCGGCCATTGCGCCGGTTGTGCGCGTCATCGCATTGATGCGTGATCGTGATCACACGCTGGTTGCTTCGTTCTCAATACAAACGACTTACGGGCAGCTTTTTGCAGAGCTGGAATGTTTTTCGCCTGTATTTTCGCGGGTCTAATAGATTCGCATTAATGATCCCGCATTTGCCGCTAACTAGAATTGCGCGACTCATGAATCCCAAATGGAACGGTCAATTTTCCTGCTTCGATCTTGTCGCTAAGACCAGCGAGCGCTCGCGCAGCGTTGTGCAGGTACGAGACATTGAGATCGGCGGCAACGATTTCGTAGTGATGGCCGGTCCGTGCGCGGTCGAGTCCGAGAGTCAGTTGCTCGAAACCGCAGTTGCGGTGGCCGAAGCCGGCGCACGCATTCTGCGAGGCGGAGCATACAAGCCCCGTTCTTCGCCGTACGCGTTTCAAGGCTTGGGACTGGAAGGTCTCAAGATCCTGCGCAAGGCTCGCGAAGTTACGGGACTTGCAATCGTCACCGAAGTGATGAGCGAGGAAGATGTCGAACTGATCGCCGAATATGCCGACATCATGCAGGTGGGCACGCGCAGTATGGAGAACTATGCACTGCTCGAAGCTCTCGGAACTTGCGGGCGCCCAGTTCTACTGAAGCGCGGGATGACCGCCACGCTCGAAGACCTTCTGCGGTCCGCGCAAGTGATCGCCGTGGCGGGCAATCCTCAGGTCATACTCTGCGAACGCGGCATCCGCACTTTTGAAACCGCAACTCGCAACACGTTGGACATCGCTGCCGTGCCGGTGTTGAAAGCGGTGTCGCATCTTCCCGTGATTGTGGACCCGAGTCATGCGGCCGGCGTTCGGTCGCTGGTTCCTGTACTGTCGCGGGCGACTGCAGTCGTAGGTGCCGATGGACTGATCGTCGAAGTCCATCCTTGTCCGGAGAAGGCCATGAGCGACGGGAACCAGTCGCTCACGTTCGGCGAATTCCGTAATATGATGCGGGATCTTCAGCCTTACCTCGATCTTCAGCAGGAGAGCAGGCAACTCCGTCCACAACTTCTCGCGGTCGGGGGAGCAGATTAGTGGCAAAGCGCCCCATCCTGGCTCTCGTCATCGCGGCTGGTCTGCTGTCGCTGGTTATTCTCGGACTTACGTCGACGAAAGTGGAAGCTTCTCCGGACCCAGATCCGCCGTCCTTTCTTTACACTGCCGCGAGACATTACGAGCCGCCGGCGTGGATGCACGGTGCGGATCGATTCGGCTCCGGTGCGACGATTTTCGTAAATGACGCACAGGGCAAGCGCGCGCTGGTTCCGAGTTTTGTTACTTCCGCCGATGCCGCGGTCTCATTCGATGGACAACGCGTGTTATTCGCCGGGAAGGTAAAAGCTGAAGACCGGTGGCAGATCTGGGAGATCCTTCTTGCGGGCGGAGAGCCACGGCGCATCTCGTCCGGGGAAGAAGACTGCGTTCGGCCCTTTTATCTGCCCGAAGATCGCGTGGTGTACGCGCGACGGACCGCAGGGCGATTCGCGATAGAGGCCGTGGACTTGGCGGGCGGAAAGCCGCTGCCTCTGACGTATGGCCCGGCGAATTACCTGCCAACGGATGTTCTCCGCGATGGGCGCATCTTATTCGAGGCTGCATACCCGTTGGGCGCAGAAGCGGTTCCTGAAATCTATACCGTGTATTCCGACGGCAGCGGGGTCGAGTCGTATCGCTGCGATCACGGCACAGCGCGGTATTCCGGCAGGCAAGTGCCTTCGGGCGATGTCATTTTTGCATCGAGCCACGGTCTGGCCAGATTCACATCGGCGCGGGCACAGGAAGTGCCCATTTCTGCCCCGGCTGGAGAATACGCCGGAGAAGTCGTTGAGACCCCCGCTGGCGATTGGCTTGTGCCCTGGCGGGGAGAAGCGAAAGCGCCCTTCCAACTAATGCTTTGGACGCCGGCTTCTCCCGCACTGCGCCCTGTAGTGACAGAACAAGACGCGGACGCAGTTCAGCCGGCTCTGGTTTCAGTACGTGCGGTACCGAACCGTCATCCTTCAGGATTGCACGACTGGCCAAATGCAAATCTGCTTTGCCTGAACGCCTATACCTCGAAATATCAGTTCGCTCCGGGATCGATTCATTCGGTGCGGCTCTACACGCGCGATGGCGGCGGCAACCCGAGGTTGCTCGGCACCGCGCCGGTGGAGCGCGACGGATCGTTTTTCGTGCAGGTGCCAACCGAGCAAGCGTTGCAGATCGAACTCTTGGACAGCGCAGGAAAGACCTTGAAGCGCGAAGCGGGATTCTTCTGGATGCGTCGCGGCGAGCAACGGGGCTGCGTCGGATGCCACGCAGGACCAGAGACCTCACCTGAAAATGCGGTGCCCATGGTCCTTCTGAAGTCGACGACTCCGGCCGATATGACCGGCGCAACCACGCAGAACGCTTCGGGAGGACATTAGCGTGACGAAACTAATTCTCGGGTTCTTGTTGCTCGCTGGCCCCATGCTGGCGCAAGCGCCGCAAGCGGCCGCGCCGGGCGCGATCCGGTTCGAGGATGCCACCGCCAAGTCTGGTATTCAATTCACGCACAGCTTCGGCGCACAGCAACTCGGCTCTTTGCTGGAGAGTACCGGCTCGGGCTGCGTCTGGTTCGATTACAACAACGACGGACTACTCGATCTCTATGTGACGAGCGGCAAGCCTCTTGAAGACGGGATGCATCCTTATCCACTCAAACAGCAGCCCGCAACTCCGCCTCATAACCACCTCTACCGCAACAACGGCGACGGCACGTTCACCGATGTCACCGACCAGGCTGGGGTGGCGGCAAACATTTACGGGATGGCGGCGATTGCCGCCGACTTCGACAACGATGGCTTTGTCGACCTCTTCGTCACCGGCTACGGACGCGCGATTCTTTACCGTAACAGAGGCGACGGTACGTTTGAGGACGTCACTGCAAAGGCGGGCATTCAGGTCGACGGATGGTCGATCAGTTCCGCTTGGCTCGATTACGATCGCGACGGTTGTGTCGACTTGTTCGTCGGACGCTATGTGAAATTCGATCCCACATACCGCAATTTCTACGCCGCCGACAATTATCCCGGCCCCCTCGACTACGCGGCCAGCACGAATCGTCTCTACCACAACAACTGCAACGGAACGTTCACCGACGTGACCGACAAGTCCGGAATCGGCGCGTATAAGGGCCGCACCATGGGCGTGACTGCGGCTGACTATGACGGTGACGGTTTCCCCGACATCTATGTCGCCAACGACAAGACCGAGAATTTTCTCTTTCACAACAAGCATGACGGCACGTTTGAGGAAGTCGCCGGCGATGTGGGAGTGGCTTACGGGCAGAACGGCGAGAACACGTCGGCCATGGGCCCAGTATTCGCCGACATCGATGGCGATGGCCGGCTCGATCTCTGGGTAACGGACTCCAAATACAACCGGCTCATGCGCAATGCCGGGACGAATGGATTCGAAGACATCGGCCCCAGTTCCGGGATCTCGCAGGCCACAGCGCAGTACGTGAGTTGGGGCAGTGGCATCTACGACTTCGACAATGATGGTTGGCCGGACATTCTCGTATTCCATGGCGGATTGATCCACCTAGTCCCGCAAGAGCAGTCGCTGTTTCGCGGACTCGGAAATGGAAAGTTTGCCGACGTCTCGCGCGATGCCGGCCCGGTGCTTGATGTGAAGACGGTCTCGCGGGGCGCTTGCTTCGCCGACTACGACAATGACGGCAAGGTTGATGCTTTTGTCGTCAACCTGGGCGCACCCGCGACACTCCTGCACAACGTCACACAGAACAGCAATCACTGGCTCACCGTGAAGTTGAAGGGGAAGAAGAGCAATCGCGATGGGATTGGGGCGCGTGTCGAGCTGCTGGCAGCCGGCCGCAAACAGATTGCAGAGCGCATCGCGGGTTCGAGCTATCTGTCGCAGGACGACGGCCGCATCCACTTCGGCCTCGGCGCCGCATCCAAGGCGGACAAACTTACCATCCATTGGCCCAGCGGCCAGGAGCAGGTTCTGGAGAATCCTGCTGTGGATCGCGTGCTCACGGTGGAGGAACCATAGATGCCAGCGCGATCCATATCCGGCAAGAGCTTTCGGCGATTGGTGAACATCACTGCCATCTTCGCCGTGGCTCTGCTGGCGGTCGCGGCCAAGCCTGCGGCGAGACAGTCTGCGGGGATTCCGAAGGAACGCTATTTGTCTCCAATCGAGATGGCTTCCTCCCCAGATGGCCGTCTGCTCTACGTTGTCTGCCAGGACAGCGACGAAGTGCGAGTCGTGGATGCGCAATCCAGCAAAGTTATCGGCAGCGTCGCAGTCGGCCGCATGCCACGTGGAATTACGCTGTCTCCCAATGGCCGCCAACTCTACATAACCAATGCCTGGTCCGACACCGTGTCAGTCATCGACACGGCGACGTTGCAAGTCGTGCAGACGCTGCCGACGGGCTCCGAACCAAGCGGAGTCATTTCTGACAACGACAACGCGACACTGTATGTTGCTAATCGCTTGAGCGGCGACGTGTCCGTGATCGACCTTAAGAGTGGGCAAGAAACCAAACGGTTGTTGGCCGGTCGTGGCGCCAGCTATCTGGCATTGTCTCCCGACGGAAAGTTGATCTATTGCACTCACATTTATCCCAATGCGGGCGCGTTTCGGGCACAGCCGAATTCGGAGATCACCGTCATCGATACTGAGCGGCAAACAGTGGCCGAACGCAGGCCGTTGCACAACGTGGCTGGCGTGTTTCATATCGCTCTGTCGGCGGATGGCCGACTGGGCGTCGCTGCGCAGCTGCGGCCCAAGAATCTGATCCCCCTGGCACACGTCGAACACGGCTGGGCGTTTGGCGATTCGCTGACTCTGTTCGGCAAGGACGTTGGCGGAACCGTCCAGATCCCGATTGACGAACTCGACCGCTACTACGCGTTGCCTTGGGGCGTTGCGATTGCCCCCGACAAGTCGAAAATTTTCCTGACCACGGCAGGTTCCCAGAGCGTCACTGTGATTGACGTCGCCCGCCTGCTTACGACGGTCAGGGCCCGAAGGCAGTCGTTCGTCAACGATCTTTCAGCCTCTGCGGACTACGTGCTGGCGAGAATTCCCGTGGGCCACAATCCGCGGGGAGTATTGCTCTCGCAGGACGGCAAACGCCTCTACGCAGCCAACCGCCTGGATGACAACATCGCAGTCATCGATACAACCACGCTTCAGGTCGTATCGACGATCGACCTCGGTGGCCCAAAGACCGTGGACGCACTCCGCCGCGGGGAGCGACTTTTCTACACCGCCGACTTCGCCTTTCAGGGCCAGTTTGGCTGCGCCAATTGCCACCTCGACGCCACCATCGACGGCCTGCAGTGGGATCTCGAGCCCGATGGTTTCGGGAAAGACATCGTGGATAACCGTTCGCTCGAGAACCTTGCCGGCACCGAGCCTTTCAAATGGAACGGCGGTAACGCCGACATGCCCACGGAATGTGGCCCGCGAACGGAGAAGTTCTTCTTCCGCTCCCAGAGTTTCAACCAGCAGCAACTCACCGATTTGGTGACGTTTGTCTTCTCGCTCCCGTATCGCCCCAACCGCTCCCGCGCTGCCAACGGAGAGTTGACCCCAGCGCAAGAGCGCGGCAAGGCGATCTTTGAGCGGACGAAGTACAAGAGCGGCAAGCCGATCCCCGACTCGAATCAGTGTGCGACGTGCCACAGTGGCTCCAAGTACACCAATCAGAAACAGGTAGACGTCGGTACGGGCAAGTCCACCGATCGATCGCCCGTGGTCGACGTGCCCCAACTTCCCAACGTGGCCTATTCCGCGCCGTATCTGCACGATGGATCCGCGCGATCTCTGGAAGAAATTTGGACCGTGTTCAACCCGATGGATACTCACGGCGTGAGCAACGATCTCACCAAGGACGAATTGAACGACCTCATCGAGTACCTGAAATCGCTATGACGACGAAATCGCTAAGTTGTTGTCATCCTGAGCGGAGCCGTTTTTCCGGCGGAGCGAAGGATCTCCTGCGCATCCTGACCCTGATTAGCGTGGTGCTGCTGCCGTTACGAGGCTCGGCGCAGGACATGCCGCTGTTTCGTTGGGAGAATTTCACCACCGCCAACGGCCTGCCCGACAATCACGTTTTCTGCGTGCTTGTGGACGGCAAGCGCATTTGGGCCGGGACGGAAAACGGATTAGGTCTATACGAAGACGGTGTCTGGAAAGTCATTCGCCCCGCAGATGGTCTCGCGCACCAGGCCGTCTTGTCTCTAGCGCTCGATAAGCGCACCGGCGATGTATGGGCCGGCACGATGGGCGGACTGAGCCGCATCTCAGCCGGCCGCATCGACAGTTTCACGCAGCTGAACTCCGGCCTGAGCAATGACATTGTCTACGGTGTAGGAGTGCTGGGCGATTTTGTTTGGACTGCGACCGCCGCCGGCGCCAGTCGACTGAACACACGCACCGGGCAATGGTCCTTATTTAACGAACGCAACACTCCCATGTATGAAATATGGACGTACGCCGTCAGTCCCGCGGAGGACAAAGTCTATTACGCGGTTTGGGGAGGCGGAGTACTCGAGTACGACGTCAAGACCGAACACTGGAAGGATTACAACGATCCCGACGGCGAGAACGAAATCGTCCTGATGAAGGATCAAGGCCTGATTCATGAGATCACAACGTCGGTCAGTTACGTCGACAAGATTCTGTGGGTCGCGACCTACTTTGGCGCTAGCCGCTACGATGGCCGCTACTGGCACAACTTTCTGCAGAAAGACAGCGGCCTGCCCAGCAATTTCCTCAACCAGATCAAGGGCATCGACGCCAATCGCGCGTGGTTCTCAACCGACAAGGGTCTGGCCTACTACGACGGCACGAACTGGGCCGTGTACCGCCCGGCACTTGATACTCATAAGCCCGAAATGATGGTGCGCGATGCGGCGGGCACCGTGAAGAAGATTCCGGTGCAGAGCACGATCGCACACAACTACGTTCTGGGTGTCGCTTTTCAAGACGACGACCTCTGGGTCGCGACTGCCAAAGGTTTGAGCCACGGAATTCGCCAGAAGAATTCTATCGAAACAGCACAGGTTTTGAGCACGCACAAAGTGGTACGTAAGAAATGAATCCATCAGGAGCCAAGCAAATGAATGTTCAGGAGTTATTCGCGGAAGTGGCCACTGCGCCCGTTGTGAAGCGGGCGATCACTAATCACGCAGCGCTCAACGAAGCCTACGACTACGGCAGCGCTTTCTCCCGAGGCATGCGGATCGATTTGAACGGACTGAGCATTCTTCTGATCTCAGGCACCGCTAGCATTGACGATGCGGGACTGACAGTGCACGTTGGCGACCTGCGCGCTCAACTGCGGCGCACCTTTGACAACATCACAAAGTTACTGGCAGCCGAAGGCGCGACGTGGCATGACATCGTTCGCACGACGTGCTATCTGCGCGACATCGAGCGTGACTACCAGGCCTTCAATGAAGAGCGGACTGCCTTCTACAAAGAGCAGCAACTCGATCCGCTACCCGCTTCCACCGGCATTCAGGCGATCCTCTGCCGTCCCGATCTGTTGATCGAAATTGAAGCCATTGCAATGTTCAGGCGGGAAACGCCTGCGGAGTAGCCATGCGCCTCGTAAGTATCTCCGTCCTCGCCGCGGCATTGACCAGCGCGGCGTTGGCCCAGACCTCCGTTCCTTGTGCCTGCGGCCACAATCCGCCCGGCCGACCTGCGTCCCGTTCTCTTAAACCCTACACGGGTGCTCCGGAAGACCTGCGTCCATTTTCGAAGTACACCACTCCCTACCACGAGTACTATCAGGATCTCGTCGAATACAACGGCGCCGCCCGCGACGTCCCCGATCCGGACTTGAAGGATCTCAGCGAGGTTCGAATTGGGTTTCTAGCGCCACTTTACGACCATCCCGAACAGGTGCTCGGCAATCGCATGCTGAATGGCGCAACCATGGCCCTCGACGAGGCCAACGTCGCCGGAGGCTACGGCGGCAAACCCTTTCGCCTGATCACTCACAACGACTACGACAACTGGCAACTGAGCAAATCTGCGACGGTAGGCACTTCGAAAGATTCTGCCATCTGGGGCGCGGCTTCGAACGACGCTGTCCGGATGATCTATGACGACAAAGTGTGGGCCATGTTCGGCTCCATTAGCTCGGAATCCACCCACATCGCCCTGCGCCTCACACTCAAGGGTGAGACTCCGCTGGTCAACAGCGCCTCGACCGATCCCACGATTCCGGAAACCATCATCCCCTGGTATTTCACCGATATTCAGGATGATCGCGAGCAAGGATACACGCTTGCGCGCCATCTCTATACCGAGCTGGGGTTCAAGCGAGTCGCCCTTCTGCGAGTGAACAGCCGCTATGGCCGCTTTGGCGTGATCAAGTTTCGCGACGCGTCGCGACGTCTCGGCCATCCAGTGGTGATCGAGCAGAAGTTCATGCCCGGAGACACCGACTTCCGCCGCCAGCTCCAGGTCATCGAAGATTCCCGCGTCGACGCCATCGTACTCTGGACCGACATCGGCCCAGCCGCGCTGATCCTGCAGCAAATGCAAGAACTACGTATGAAGCAGCGGGTATTCGGCAGCCATCGCACCATCGGCGATGAACTCGTCAAGCTCGCAGGTCCCGCCGCCGAAGGCTTCGAGGCTGTCTTCCCTTATGATCCCAACCGAACCGATCCGGCCTGGCAGGAATTTACAGCGCGCTACGAAGCGCGTTTCCATGAGAAGCCCGATCATTTCGCAGCCCTCGCCTATGACGCGATGAAGATTCTGCTCGAAGCCATCTGCCGTGCAGGCCTGAATAGGGGCCGAATCCGCGACGCACTGACCGCGACCGAGACTTACAAAGGCGTCACAGGCGACATGGTTTTCGATCCCAACTGCAAGAACATCGCGCCCTTGTTCCTCGCTCACGTGCACAACGGCGCGATTGAGTACCGGCGTATCACGATGGAGAAGCCTTACGCCCGCGTGGGTGAGAACGGCGTTCAGTACTCCGGGCCGAAAGCGCCCGACCAGGTTGCCTCCGATCTGAAGATTGCCGTCTTCGGACCGCATGCCGATGAACTCGTGCGATCCTCCGAAACGATTCGCATGTTGAACGAGTTCAATAGCACAGGCAAACACCTCTCGCTGATTGCGATTCCGTCGGAGACGTCTTGGGGCAAGGCCTCCGACGATCTGGTGAAGGCGGTCTACCAGGAACACGTGCTGGCGTTGATCGCACTAGACCGGCCCTCCAGCCATCTCGCCGAACAGATTGCGGTGAAGTCTTTCGTACCCGTCGTGGGCATCTCCTCCGACCGCGCTCTTACCTCAACCAACATCCCTTGGATCTTCCGCCTGCCCGAGGGCACCCCTCTGCAGCGGGCCGTGCGCTGTCTTTCCGCTGCGATCGAACAGGTTGGTCCGAACCGGGCCAGCATACGCGAGTCTCTAGCTTCCGGCAGACCGCTGGCTGGAGTCCGCTTTGCGTCGACAGGGGAACTCACCAAATAGGTCGCGACGGCGCCCCCCACCCTGCCTGACCGGTTACTCATCTGTCCAACTGCGCTTCCAGCAAGGCTTTCCGGCGATTTCGTCGCAACATTGCAGGGCCATAATGGGTGGTACAGTTGCGGTGGAAAATCATATAAAATGCTGTGGCCCTGCCTAGCGGGGCGCCCCATGGACTCCACGGGATCACCGAAAAAACTAGCCGGTCGCTACGAGGTGAGGCAGATCCTCGGGCAGGGCGGGATGGGCCTGGTCTATCGCGCTTACGATACCGTTGTTCGCCGCGAAGTCGCAGTCAAGACGATTCTCGATATCCCCGATCCGGGGTCCCTGCAGTTGTTCTACAAAGAATGCGACGTTCTCGCCTCGATGAGCCATCCCAACATCATCGAGATCTTTGACATCGGAGAATTTGAGGATGACGGGAAAAAGAAGCCCTATTTCGTCATGCCGCTTCTGCCCGGCACCACTCTCGATCATTTTGTTCGCAAGTCCAGCCATCGCCTGACCGTCGAACGCACGGTCGAAATCATTTCCCAGACCTGCCGCGGCCTGCAGGCGGCGCATGAGCGCGGACTGGTCCATCGCGACTTGAAGCCGAGCAACATTTTCGTGATGGAAGACGATTCGGTCAAGATTATCGACTTCGGCGTGGCGCACATGGCCGATACGCATACCACGCGCGCCCAAAAGGGAACTCTGCTCTACATGTCTCCCGAGCAGATTCAGTTGAAAGCTCTTTCCTCGGCCTCCGACATCTTTTCTTTGAGCGTCGTTTGCTATGAAGCGTTGACCGGAAGGCATCCATTCCAACGGGCTCGGGCGGACGAAGTAGTCGAAGCAATCCTCAATCAGATTCCGCCTCCCGCTTCGGATGTGAATTCTGCCATCTCGCAGTCGATCAGCCGCGTCGTCCACAAAGGCATGGCGAAGCAAGCCTGGCATCGCTTCACGAGTGCGCGAGAACTCGGCGATACGTTGGGTAAGGCGCTGCGTAACGAGTCGATCGAGTTTTTCGACCCGGAGCGCACCCGGCCCCGGTTGCAGCGCGCTACCAAGGCACTCGCCGATGGCGATCTCCAGTTCGCTGGCGAGATTCTCGGCGAGGTAGAGGCCGAAGGCCACACCAACACCGACATCGGATCACTTCGGCGCCAGCTCGACAATGCCGTCCGCCGCAAGACGCTGGCGCAGTTGCTCGATGCGGCCCGGGCGCGGTTTGAAGAAGAGGAAGATCCGCTCGCTCTTCAGAAGTTGCAGGAGGCACTGCAGATCGAGCCCGACAACGCCAGCGCGCTTGCGTTGAAGAGCAAGATCGAGAACCGGCGCAGCGAGAAGCAAATTGAAAACTGGTACCGTCTGGCGCGGCAGCACATCGACAATCATGCTTATCCGCACGCCCGCGAAGCCTTGCAGAATGTGTTGCAAATGCGGCCCAAAGAGGCGCGCGCCCTGCAACTGCTGGCGGAAGTGGACCGGCAGGAGCAGGAATACAAGAAGCTCCGACAGGACAAAGAACAGATCCACAAGGCTGCCATGGACGCCTGGCAGAAGGGCGATGTAAGCAGCGCTCTTGCCAAGTTGGGCGTGGTGCTCGAACTTGACCGCAAAGCTCCCGATTCCGTCAATCGTGAGAGCGGAGCCCGTTATCAGAGTTTCTACAACGAAGTTCGCTCCGAACACGATGCGATGAATACCGCATACGCGGAGGCGCGGAAGCACCTGTCGGAACGCAATTTTGCCAAGGCGATCACCGCCTGTCAGGCGTACCTCGCGAAGTATCCGACGAATGCAATCTTTCAGGCCCTCCGCTACGACATCGAAGAGCAGCAGCGGCAGGAACTATCCGCGCTCATTGCACAGGTCGACCGCCAAGTTGAGGCGGAACCGGACCTGGACAAGCGCGTGAGTATCCTTCGCGAAGCGTTGGAGCAGCATCCGGGAGAGTCTCATTTCGAACGCGCATTGCGCCTGGTACAAGACAAGCGCGACCTGGTGAATTCCATCGTCGCACGCGCCCATCTGCACGAAGAACAGGCCGCCTTTGGGGATGCGTTAAACGACTGGGAAATTTTGAGAACGATCTACAGCCAATATCCTGGACTGAAATTTGAAGTCGAGCGCCTGCAGAAAAGACGCGACCAGCAATCCCGCATCGAGTCCAGAACCCAATTGATCGAGCAAATCGACTCCTGTTTGCACTCCAGCGACTACGGGCGTGTGTTTGAGCTCCTGCAGGGTGTGGCGGAAGAGTTTCCCAACGACGAGGAATTGCAGGAACTGGAAAAACATGCCCAGCAGGGCGTTGAACGCAAGACCGAAGCGCATCGACTCATGGCGGAAGGGCAGGAGTTGTATGGGCAACAGAAGGCTGCAGAGGGCATCCGGTTGCTGCGGCAGGCCTACGAACTGGACGAGAACAATCCGTTGGCACGCGCGGTATTGGCCAACACTCTGATCGAGGAAGCGCAAACCCATGTTGAAAGCGATTGGCGTGAGGCTGAAAAGCTAGCCAAGGAAGCCTTCGAACTCAATCCATCTCACCCGATGGCGAAGACTCTGCGCACGCTGATCCTTGATCAGAAACGTGAGACGTTTGTTGGCGAATGCGTTTCTCAAGCACGCAAGCTTCAAACTTCCGGCGACCTCTCATCGGCTCTTTCGCGGGTCGAGGAAGCGCTATCGTCTTATCCGCGGGAGATGCGGCTGATCCAGGTCCGGGACGCCGTACAGCGCGATCTTCAGACTCAACGCCGCCAGACGCGGCGTCGCGATCTTGAAGAGTTGCGCCGATTGGAAAGCGAGGCCGATTCGGCCAGCGATCCGGATACAAAGCACACGCTTGGTTCGAAAGCGCGGGCGTTGGCCGATAAGTATCTCGAAGACGAAGAAGTTCTATCCAGCGCCAACGGTCTGCTGCAAAAGTTGAACCTGCCAGGCGTAACCGGCAAGGGAAATAGTAAGGATCTGACTTCCAGCGCGACGCTTTCGTTCGCAAGTACGCCAACCATAGAAGATATGCCGCGGGAAGGAGTGCCGCCGCAGGCTCCGCCAATCGATCCCCCGCCCGCAGTCGCGCAGATCCCGCCTGTCTCCAGCAATCCCGTAGCGGCTGCCAAGCCGGCGATGACCGCGCCGGCGCCCAAGAAAATCTCACGTGCACCTGCCCGCCAACCGGGCACAGGCGCCCCCAACATAAAACTCATAGTAGGAGCCGTCTCGGCGATCGCGCTGTTGGTCCTGGTCTCGCTATTCTTTCGCAGGTACAAGACGCCTGCGGAGCCTGCTCCTTCCCAAGTCGTTGGAGTTCAGTCAACTCCGGCCGTGGCGCAAACCGAGACCGAACTGCCGGGCATCCGGTTGTCCGCCGACACTGCAGCGGGCCAAGTGGCGTTGGACGATCAGGCTCCTGCGGACCTGCAGGATGCACAGTGGATTCTGGGTAAGATCCCTTCCGGCGATCATGCGCTGAAGTTCGACAGCCCTGCGGGCGGTTTCGCCCTCGCTCTTACCTCGTCTGCGGGAGCTTTGCCGGTGATCAAGACGCCAATCACCGCCAAAGGAGTTCTCGCCGTAGTCGTGAGCAGTATGGGCGACCGCGTTCACGTCTATTCAAGTGATGCCGCTTCCAAATTAAGCCTTGATGGGCAACCGTCCGTCGATCTTACGGCCGAGGGCGTCGTGCTTTCGCAGGTGGCTGCCGGCATACACGAATTGACCGTGAGCCACGCTGGCGAACAATACAAACTGGCAATCGAAGTCGGGGCAGCGCCGGCACTGAACGCATTTGTCGAATCGGGACAGAATGTTGGCACGCTAGTCGTCATAACCGGACAGGACAAGTCGCACGTATTTCTTAACGGAAAGGCGCTTCCACAACAGACCGCGGGCGGCCAGTTACGTATTGCTAACCTTGAGCCCAAGGAATACGTGGTTCGCGTGTCGAAGCCCGGTTATCAGGATGTACCGGAACAAAAGATACGCATCCGCAAGGGCGAGGAGGGCAAGTTGGTGTTCGGCCTTCTTCCCGTGCCGCATCTGGCGTCGCTCAGTATTCAGGGCGGCCCTCCCGGGACAACGGTTCTTATCGATCAGACCAACGCCGGGACGGTGCAGCCCGACGGCACGCTGACCTTGTCGGCGATAGCGCCTGGCGACCACGTAGTTGAGCTGCGCAAAGATCGTTTCAAGGCGCGCCAGTTCAAGAAGCACTTTACCGTGGGAACACCTGTAACTCTGGCCGCGTCCGACACGGCCCTGGAAGCCGCTCCCGCGGAATTAAAAATCACGTTTTCGCCGCCTGATGCGCAAGTCACGTTATCAAAAGCTGGCGAATCGCCAGTCAAGGTGAGTAGCGCGACTCCGCTCAGTCTGCCCAGCGGCACCTACACTCTCTCTGCGCGCACGACTGACAATCTCGTGCGCACTTCGACTCTGGAACTCACAGGCGGCCAGTCGCGGAGCTTCGATCTGGCGTTGGCTCCTAGCGGAATGTCGAAATGGGACGATCCTTCCGGGTGGAAGCAGGAAAACGGAGTGTTCGTTCGCAAAGGAGGCGACTACATCCTTTACGGCGTCTCGCCCACCTCGGGAACCTTCGTCTTTTCCGCTATGCTGACGAAAGGCCACCGGCTGCAATGGGTGGTCAACTACACAGACCCGAACAACTACGACCTGTTTCAGATGGACGACAACAATTTCTACCGGACCGACATCCGAAACGGTCAGAAGACGAGCGACGCCAAGATTCCGCACAAGGCAGATAAGAAGAGCTTTCGCACGTTGCAAATTCACGTGTCGCCCACCGAAATCGTCCACCAGGTCAAGCAAGGGAATGCATGGTTCGTTCTCGACCGGTGGACGTTGCCAGGAACCAATCTCTCCTCGGGCAGGTTCGGTTTTTACTTGCCTGGCGGAGATCAATTCTCGCTGGCCAGCTTCGGTCACTACACTGATTTGAACCTCCGCTAGAGGATGCATCGTTCCGAAGCTCCCGGGGGAAATCACAAGAAATATGGGTGACAGCAAGATTCGCAGAGTTCGAGTGATCGATTCTCACACCGGCGGCGAGCCCACGCGGCTAGTAATTAGCGGCGGCCCAGATCTCGGGAGTGGCCCGCTGGCCGAGCGCCTGGGACGCTTTCGCGGCCATCATGACAATTTTCGATCCGCAATCGTAAATGAGCCGCGAGGTTCCGACGTGATGGTGGGAGCCCTGCTGTGCGAACCCGTGGATACGAGCTGCGCTGCGGGAGTCATCTTCTTCAATAACGTGGGGTATCTCGGCATGTGCGGGCACGGGACCATTGGCCTGGTTGCAACCCTCTCCTATATGAAGCGGATTCAGCCAGGAGAGCACCGCATCGAAACTCCGGTAGGAACGGTGAGCGCCGTGCTGCACTCCAGCGGCGAGGTCATGGTGAACAACGTTGCCAGCTATCGCCTGGCCGCGAACGTGGAACTAGAAGTGCCGCCATACGGCAAGATACACGGCGACGTTGCCTGGGGCGGGAACTGGTTCTTCCTGGTGGGCGATCACGGCATGGAACTATCGCTTCAGAACATTGAGCAGCTCACGAACTTTACGTGGGCAATCCGCCAAGCCCTGCGTTCGCAAGGAATTACTGGAGCTGTCAATCAGGAAATCGACCACATCGAGCTATTCGGCCCATCCCATCTGCCGTCCGTCGATAGCAAGAATTTCGTACTGTGTCCCGGAAAGGCCTACGATCGTTCGCCCTGCGGCACTGGAACCAGCGCCAAGCTCTCCTGCCTCTATGCGGAAGGAAAAATCCGCGAGGGTCAGGTGTGGAAACAAGAGAGCATCGTCGGGACAGTATTCGAAGGTAGCGTTACTGAGCGCGAAGGGAAGGTTTATCCCAGCATCAAAGGTTCTGCATTTGTGAATGCCGAAGCCGAACTTGTTCTGGATCCGCAGGATCCATTCTGCATGGGCATCCGGGAGTGACGAGGCGGATGAAAGCATACGAACTCACACAGCACTTCGAAACACTCTTCGGCGATACACCCAGAATCTTCCGGGCGCCCGGCCGCGTCAATCTGATTGGCGAACACACCGACTACAACGACGGCTTCGTCATGCCCGCGGCTGTCGGCTTCTCGACCTACGTGGCGATCGCGGCGCGCCCGGACAGGAAGATCGTGATCCGCTCCGAGGAATTTCCCGGAAATTTCGAATTTGACGTTGATTGCCTGCCCGAGAAGCGCACCGGCGCTTGGTGTGACTACGTGGTCGGTGTTGCCAGCGTCCTTCAGCAGAAAGGGCACCGGTTGCATGGAGCAAACGTGCTGGTTCACGGCGAAGTGCCGCTCGCTGCAGGACTCAGCTCATCCGCCGCGCTTGAGGTCGCCTCTGCGCTTGCTCTGATGAGCGTGGACCAGACGCAACTACCGCTGCCTGAAGTCGCCAAGCTCTGCCAACAGGCGGAGAACAATTTTGTCGGCGCACGCGTAGGAATTATGGACCAGTTCGTCTCCTGCATGGGAAGAGTGGGGCACGCTCTTCTTCTCGATTGCCGCTCTCTGGAATTTCAGCTTGTTCCCATCCCTGCTGGTATTCGCCTCGTGGTCTGCAACACAATGGTCAAGCACGACCTTGCGACCGGGGCTTACAACACGCGTCGGGAAGAATGTGAAGAAGGTGTACGCTATTTCACGAAATGGGATCCTGCGATTCGATCTCTGCGCGATGTATCGGTCGAACTGTTGGATCAGCACTTGCTCAACCTTCCGGTTACGATCGCGAAACGGTGTTCCCATGTCGTACGCGAAAACCAGAGAACGCTCGATACTTCTCTTGCGCTCGCCCAAGAGGATCTGGCCCGAGTAGGGAGATCGATGCGCGAGTCGCACGACAGCCTGCGAGATCTCTACGAAGTCAGCTGTAGGGAACTCGACACCATGGTCGAAGCGGCCGAAGGCCTGCCCGGTTTCCTTGGTGGACGCATGACCGGAGGGGGGTTCGGCGGATGCACGGTCAATCTCGTGCGCGAAGAGAGTGCCGAGGATTTCGCGAAGCAGATCGCCGGTCGTTATCGACAAGCAACCGGAATCGACCCGCAGGTCTACCTATGCACCGCAGAAGACGGAGCAGGAGAATTTAGCTAGAGCCCGTCTGACTTCCGACGTGCGGCGCCCACCCTTGCAGTTTGACCAGCCAGTCCGCAGGCTCCGGAAGAATCGCGAATTTGGGCAGATCCCCACGCACCATTGCTACTTCATCGCAGCAATGAAACCTTGGACAGGCGTGACAGTCTTTGTAGATCTTGTCGGGAAGATCTTCGCGCTGGGCAACGGAGAACCCTTGGCCCGCGAAGAAATCCGGCTTGCGCGTAAACAGGCAGATGCAGTCCACGCGATGCCGCCTCGCTTCGGCCAGTAACGCTTTTACGAGCCTTCCGCCGCCGCCTTTACCTTGCGCCCAGGGTGCGACTGTAATCGACCGAATCTCGGCTAGGTGCGTGCCATAAAGATGCAGCGCTCCGCACCCGATAATGCGCCCGCCATCTTCCAGGACCACGAAGTCTCTGACGTTCTCGCAAATCTCTGGCAGCGTGCGCGGCAGCAGCGTGCCGTCGCCGGAGTATCCCGCGATCAAATCGTGAATCTGCTGTGCGTCCGGCAAGATTGCTTTACGCGTGCGCATGGGCCTCCTCGCGAAGAGACTCAATTCTCTTCCTGGTCGCGTTAATTGCCTGCCGTACCCGGCCTGGTGCGGTTCCCCCCGGAACGTCGTGAAGCGCCAGCACGGAAGCCAGCTTCAGCGATTCGTAGAAATCCTGATCGAAGGCCGGGCTCAGCGACCTCAGTTCTTCGATCGGTAAATCCTGTAGTTCGCAGTTCCGCTCGATACACATCTGAACCGCCTTGCCAATCCGCTCATGCGCCAGTCTTGAGGGGACGCCACGCTCCACCAGATACGTAGCGCCTGCCCACGCATTCATGAATCCCGACTGTGACGCCTGCAGCATTCGTTCGCTGTGAAACTCAACCGCCTTCATCCATCCCGTCACCAGCGGCAACATCTGCAGGAGGGTGTCGGAAGAGTCGAATAGCGGCTCTTGCGTCTCCTGCAAGTCTTTGTTGTAGGCCAGAGGCAACCCCTTCACCGCAACCATCAGCGCAATGGCATTTCCAAGAATTCGTCCACTTTTGCCGCGCACCAACTCAAGCAGGTCGGGGTTCTTTTTTTGCGGCATCGCACTACTGCCCGTGGAATAGGCCTCTGGAAGACCAAGAAAGCTGTATTCCTGCGACGAGAAAAGGATCATCTCCTCCGCCCAGCGGCTCAGATGCAGGGCGAGGAGCGACAAAGCGTTGACAAACTCAAGCGCAAAGTCCCGGTCGCTGGTCGCATCGATGCTGTTGGCGGTCGCGCCGTCGAACCCAAGACCGTCGGCCATGAGCCCTCGATCCAGCGACAGAGTCGCACCGGCGACCGCGCCCGATCCTAAGGGACAAACGTTCAAGCGCTTTCGGCAGTCCGCGAGTCGCTCTGCATCGCGCACAAACATTTCGACATAAGCCAGCAGCCAATGTCCGAGCAGCACTGGTTCCGCCTTTTGCAAATGCGTGTAAGCAGGCATGGCAGCGTCGCCGGCCTGATCGGCACGATCCACGAGAATACTGCACAATTCGGCAAGTTCGTGCCGCAACTGGTCGATCGTAGCTCGCACGTACAGCCGAAGGTCCGTTGCGATCTGCTCATTGCGACTGCGGCCGCTGTGCAGCTTGTATCCCGTTTCCCCGATCAGAGCGACAAGTTGCTTCTCGACAAAATGATGGACGTCTTCCGCCTCATCGTCTTCCAGGAAGGCAGGTGACTCTGCTGCCTTCTCGCCGAGCTGCTTCAATCCCTGCAGAATGCCGATCAATTCATCGGACGACAGGATGCCGGCGGCCTTCAGCGCCCGCGCGTGCGCGCTGCTGGCTAGCAGTTCGCACTTCAGCAGTCGCCGGTCGAAGCTGAACGACCGCTGCCAGCGCTCGAAATCTGGATCCAGCGGTTGCCGGAACCTTCCCGACCACATCTTCATCGCGCGACCTCCACGCGGGATCGCGCCCTCGACCGCGACGGCAGCCCAAGGATGCGGATGAACCCCGCCGCATCCTTCTGGTCGTAACTGTCGCCCATCGTGAACGACGATAGGTCCGTACGGTAGAGCGAGTTCTCGGACTCGCGGCTGACGACGGAAACATTTCCTTTGTACAGAGACAGCGTAGCGCTGCCCGTCATTTCTTTCTGTGTGCTCTCGACGAAGGCATCCAGCGCTTCGCGCAGCGGCGTGAACCACAGACCGAAATAGACCATCTCCGCGTACTTGAGCCCGATGTGCTGCTTGAAGTGCGCGACCTCGCGCTCCAGGCACAAAGCTTCCAGTTCGCGATGGGCCGCGATCAGCAACGTGCCGCCCGGGGTCTCGTAGCATCCCCGCGACTTCATCCCAACAAAACGGTTTTCCACCAGATCAATACGACCGATGGCATTTCGTGCGCCAATCTCGTTCAGCAGTTCCACCAGCGAAACGGGATCCATCTCCATGCCATTCACGGAAACCGGAATTCCCTGCGCGAAGCCGATACGCACCTGTTCTTCTTTGTCCGGAGCGTCCTGCGGCGAGCGCGTGATCTGCCACGTAGTCGGCAAAGGCGCGTTGCCGGCATCTTCCAATTCGCCGCCTTCGTGACTGATGTGCCACAAATTGCGATCTCGGCTGTGAATCTTCTCGCGGCTGGCGGCTACCGGAATCCCATGTTGCTCGGCGTAATCAAGGCAGTCCTCGCGGGACTTCAACGTCCACTCCCGCCAGGGCGCAATGATCTTCAACTCTGGAGCCAATGCCTGGTAGGTCAATTCAAACCGCACCTGGTCGTTGCCTTTGCCTGTGCATCCATGCGAAACCGCCGTTGCTCCTTCACGCAGAGCAACTTCGACCTGATGCTTCGCAATCACAGGGCGAGCCAGCGACGTCCCGAGCAGATACTTGTGCTCATAAACTGCCCCGGCTTTGAGGGCAGGGAACACGTAACCCGTCAGGAATTCCTCGCGAAGATCTTCCACGACGACCTTGCTGGCGCCAGTCGCGTAAGCCTTCTCGACCACCGCTTCAATGTCGTCTCCCTGACCAACGTCGCCCACCATGGCAATGACGTCGTAGGAATAGTTTTCTTTCAACCAGGGAATGATGATCGACGTGTCCAAACCGCCGGAATAAGCAAGAACAACTTTCTCAGGCATGAGCGCTCCTAACGGGCAGGCGAACCGCGCCGCCCAGCAACAAATAGAGAATGGATTTCTGCACGTGCAGCCGGTTTTCCGCCTGCTCGAAGATGACCGAGTTGTCGGAGTCCATCACCTCATCGGTGACTTCCTCGCCGCGATGCGCCGGAAGGCAATGCATAAATGCCGCATGCGGCGCGGCCTTGGACATCAGTTGCCGGTTCACCTGGTAAGGCGGAAATATGTCAGCGCGCTGTCCCGCTTCGTGTTCCTGACCCATGCTTGCCCAAGCGTCGGTATAAATCGCGTCAACCCCCGCGACCGCCGCATGCGGATCGGTGAGCAACTCGATTTGTGCACCAGTCTGTTTGGCGATCTTTCGCGCATCGGCCACGATCTGTGCGTTCGGGGCGTAGCCCTTCGGCGTGGCGATTCGGATGGATGACCCGAGGCAGGCACACGTCAGCATGAGGGAATGCGCCACGTTGTTGCCATCCCCGACGTACGCCAACGTGACGTTCTTGAGATCGCCAAACCGCTCCTGCAACGTGAAGTAATCCGCCAGTGCCTGGCACGGATGCTCCAGATCGCTGAGCGCGTTGATGACAGGCACGGAGGCGTAGCGAGCCATGCCTTCGACGGTTTCCTGTGCGAACGTACGCAGCACGATGACGTCCACCCAGCGCTCGAGGTTATGCGCAATATCGTTCAGCGTCTCGCGGGCATCCAGTCGGCTCTGCGACTGGTCCACAAACATGGCCGTGCCGCCCAGGCTCGCCATCCCTGCTTCAAAGGTCAGACGCGTTCGGAGAGACGGCTTCTCAAAGAACATCACCATTTGTTTCCCCGCCATCGATCGTTGAAAAACGGATGGACGAGACTTCATGAGTTCCGCCAGATGCAGCACGGCCTGAACCCCTTGCGGTCCGAGATCGCGCGTCGACACGAGGTCGGGGCACCAGAACGTGCTGGGAAATGTGTCCGGCACCGCCGGCACTCTGTTTTGCAATGGGCTGTTCAACTCTGACTCCTATCCTGAACCTTCATTCCTGAACTCACGTGCAGGTGACCTCTGTTCCACAATTTATTTTCGTGAGGTAGAACTGCGGCAGAGCCTCGGCTTCAGCCGCGGGCAATATCCGCACCCTGCCTACGCCCTGCTTCAACGCCTGTCGGCAGGCTTCGAGTTTGGGCAACATGCCGCCACTGACGATCGATCCGTCCACCATATCCTGCGCCTGCTTGGTGCTGAGCCACGGAATCACGGCTCCTTCCGCGTCTTTCACTCCCGGTACGTCCGTGAGAAAGATGAGTGCATTCGCGTGGCAAGCCGCCGCGCAAGCCGCCGCCATCTCGTCGGCGTTCACGTTGTAATATTCGCCGTCCGCTCCGAGCGCAAGCGATGCGAGAACCGGAATCCCGCCTTGCTGCCACAGTGCTTCGATCCAGCACGGTTCTGCAAAGCAAATCTCGCCGACGAATCCCAGATCGTTGCCGCGAATATGTTTCCGCCGCGCGCGAAAAGTCATGCCATCGCCGCCGCAGAATCCGAGTGCGGGCATGCCGGCTGCTTGAATGGCGGCCACGACCTTCTTGTTGACCATCCCGCCCAGCACCATGAGCGCCACATCGCGAGTTTCGGCATCGGTCACACGCAGCCCGTCAATGAACTCGCTTTGCTTCCCCAGACGCTTCAGCATCTGGGTCAGTGCACTGCCGCCGCCGTGAACCACGGCCACGCGATGGCCATCCTGCGCCAGCTCCGCAATCGCCCGGGCGCATTTGCGCAGAGTCGCAGCATCCTCGAGCGCGGCTCCTCCGATTTTGACCACGATCGTCACAGCAGACCTTCTTCTTCTGACCACCCGTACATCAGATTCATGTTCTGCACAGCTTGTCCCGCTGCACCCTTCAGCAGGTTGTCGATGCAGGAGATTAAAACCAGGCGCCGGCCGTCCTCGGCCAGGCAAAATCCGAGATCACAATAGTTCGTTTGCAGCGAAAACTGCACCTGCGGAAGCTTCGGCGTCTGAAAAACTCGTACCCAGCGTTTGCCCGAATAGAAATTACGAAAACACGATTCCACTTCCAGCGGTATCATCTCGGAGTTGAGGTTCAAATAGATCGTCGACAAGATTCCGCGAGGAATGGGCAACAAGTGCGGCGTAAAGATTAATTCCAGGGGGCTTAGTGCGAGTTGCTCGACCATCTCGCCTACGTGCCGGTGGTTGAACACCGAATACGCAGACAGGTTGTCGGCCACCGAGACAAAGTGCGTCTTGGCTGTCGGTTCCTTGCCCGCTCCCGACACGCCAGACTTCGAATCAGAGACGATCCCGTGGTTTCGATCCACCACACCAGCCTTGAGCAGCGGCGCCAGCGCCAGAATCACCGACGTCGCGTAACACCCGGGATTCGCCACCAGCGTGGCATTTGCCACCCGATCGCCGTTCAATTCTGGCAATCCGTAAACCGCCTTCTGGGTCAACTGCGCCGCTGTAAGCGAGTCAGAGTCCTGGAAGTTGTAGATTGCCCGATGTTGCTCCTCCTTCAACCGCCAGGCACCACTCAGATCGATAACGCGCAGCCCGTGAGACATCGCCTCCGGCACAAGCGAGCGCGATACATCATGCGGCGTGGCCAGGAACAGCAACTCCACACCCTGCTGCTTCATAGCCGGCCACGAGAACGAGTGCATCGGATAGCCGCCATTACCGGAAAGAGCCGGGAACACGTCCGCCAGATCCAGAGCGCTGCCATTGTCGGTAGTGCGCCGCAGCAGAAATGGTTTCTCCAGCCGGGGATGCCGCAGAAGGATCCGCGTAAGCTCCAGGCCGGAATAGCCGGTGGCACCCAACACAGCAGTTTTGAGTTTTGCAGTCATCAGCCCAGCATTTCCTCAATCCGCGCCGCCAGTTTCCGGGCATCGTCCTTATCGGGACACACAATCAGGATCGTGTCGTCGCCCGCAATCGTACCCACCACCTCGCTCCAATCGGCTTCGTCCAATGCCGCTGCCACAGGTTGCGCGCTGCCTACGATGGTCTTGATCACCAGTTGGTTCTGAGCGGAGCGTATATTAAGCACAAACTCGCGCACCAACCGCGACACCGGAGGCAAAGCAACTCCGGCTCCACTCTCCCCCTGGGGCAAGGAATACCCGTGAGAAGTCTTGCTCAGGTTCAGATCGCGGATGTCCCGCGATAGAGTGGCTTGTCCGACCTTGAAGCCCCGCTTGCGCAGAAGCCTTTGAAGGTCCTCCTGGCTGGCGATGGATCCGTGTTTCAGCACGTCCAGGACCGCCCGTTGACGAAGTGTTTTATTCATAATGAATAAATATGCATGCTAATGAATAAATATGTTCCTATCTTACGGACCCCTCCCCAAATGTCAAGGGAAAAGCCCCCCTGCGGTTACTTTTCGGAGCCCGAGACCGGGAAGCGACTCGGAGTCTGCGGGTTGCGAAAAACGTACGCCGGCTGCCGCGCCTTGGTAAACTACTCCGCGGTCAAGAAGCGCGGTCGACCGGAGCGCCGGAGATACGAATGAACCCGAAGCCCACCCTGATGGCGGAATTGATCGCGGAGTTCCTGGGCACCTTTGTGTTGATCCTGTTTGGCACGGGAGTAGTCGCCATGGTCGTGTTGTTTCCGTCGAGCAATCCGGGCGAGACAATCCACGGGGGCTTCACCAACATCACTCTGGGCTGGGGACTCGCCGTGACCATGGGGATTTACGTCGCCGGCAAGGTGTCGGGCGCGCACCTGAATCCCGCAGTGACGCTGGCTTTCGCGGTCTTTCGTGGATTCTCGTGGCGCAAGGTGCTGCCGTATTCCATCGCCCAGACGGCAGGCGCATTCGTGGCCGCCGCCCTCGTGTATTGGAACTATCTACCAGCCTTCCGGCAGGCAGATCCGCAACTCGAACGCACCGCGGGAATCTTCACTACATTTCCTGCTTTCCCCGCAATTCTGCAGGCTGGCTTTCTGGATCAGTTCATCGGCACCGGTTTGCTGCTCCTTCTCATCTTCGCCATTACCGACGAATTCAATTTACCTCCCGGGGCGAATCTGACGCCCGCACTGATTGGGCTGGTCGTGGTTGCCATCGGCATGAGTTTCGGCGGCATGCACGGCTATGCCATCAATCCGGCTCGCGACTTTGGCCCGCGCCTCTTCACCGTGTTCGTGGGCTTTCGAAACAATGGCCTCACGGACGGAACCCGCGTCTGGTGGATTCCCGTAGTAGCTCCTCTGCTCGGAGGCCTGGCGGGAGCGGGACTTTATGATTTTGGGATTCGGCGCTTCCTGCGCCCCTCTTAGCGATTCGTGGCGCGCAATATCTTCGAGGAGGAATCGTGCAATACGTTCTAGCGCTGGACCAGGGCACGACCAGCTCGCGAGCTCTCCTGTTTGATCAGGAAGGAGCCGTTCGCGCGGTCGCCCAACGCGAATTTGACCAAATCTTCCCGCAGCCCGGATGGGTCGAGCACAATCCCGAGCAGATCGCTGCGTCACAGATTGCAGTAACTCTGGAGGCTCTATCTCAAGCTGGAGCACGTCCGGCCGATATGGCAGCCATCGGCATCGCCAACCAGCGCGAGACTACGATCGTCTGGCATCGCGAGACGGGAGAACCCGTCTACAACGCGATTGTCTGGCAAGACCGCCGCACCGCCGACCTCTGCGAGAGGCTCCGGAGCGAAGGCCACGGTCCTCTGATCCAGCAGCGCACTGGCCTCCTCATCGATTCCTATTTCTCCGCCAGCAAAATCACCTGGGTCTTGGACAACGTACTCGGCGCGCGAAGCCTCGCTGAGGCAGGCAAACTCGCGTTCGGTACCGTGGATAGCTGGCTCCTCTGGAAGCTGACCGCAGGCCGAGTTCACGCGACCGACGCCAGCAATGCTTCCCGGACCATGCTCTTCAATATTCACACGGGCGCCTGGGACCGCGAACTCCTCGATCTGTTTCGAGTCCCGATCTCAATGATGCCAGCAGTGCAGTCTTCCAGCGAGATCTATGGCGAAGTCAGCGCGGTAAAAGGTCTCGAAAATATCCCCCTCGCGGGAATTGCCGGCGATCAGCAAGCGGCCTTATTTGGTCAGCGCTGCATCCGGCCCGGCCTTACCAAGAACACCTATGGCACCGGATGCTTCATGCTACAGAATACTGGCCGCCGCGCGGTGCCCTCCTCCAATCGGCTGGTGACGACCGTCGCCTGGAAGATCGGCGATGTAACGGAATACGCGCTTGAGGGCAGCGTGTTTATTGGTGGCGCCGTCGTCCAGTGGCTGCGCGATGGCCTCGGCCTGATTCGCAAATCAGAAGAGGTCGAAGCGCTGGCGAAGTCCGTGCCCGACAACGGCGGCGTGTATTTCGTTCCTGCCTTCGTCGGCTTGGGCGCGCCGCATTGGGATTCCTACGCGCGCGGCTCCATGTTTGGACTCACTCGCGGCACCACCGCCGGTCACCTGGCTCGTGCCGCGCTGGAAAGCATTGCCTATCAGGTTGCTGACTTGCTCGATGCGATGCGTCTGGATTCCGGCGCCGCAGTCCAGGAGCTGCGCGTGGATGGCGGCGCTGCGGCCAACGACAGCCTCATGCAATTCCAGTCCGACATTCTCGGGGTGCCCGTCGTTCGTCCTGCCGTCACCGAAACAACGGCTCTTGGAGCCGCATACTTGGCAGGCCTGGCTGTCGGTTTCTGGAAGACGGACCTCGATGCATCTGCGGCTACGCGGGATCGCCGGTTCGAGCCGCAAATGCCAGCGTCTCAGGCACGGCAACTACGGAACCGCTGGAACGAAGCTGTCGCGCGCTCCAAGAACTGGGAATCCGGATCGTCTGAGGACCGCAAGTAGCGCCGCCGTCCCGGCGGCTGAAGCCTGCTCTGAGCGGAGCCGAAGGGGCAGGCGTCCTCACCCTCCCGCGCGAGCGCAAGAGACGCCTTCAGGGTTCATACCAAAACACCGCCCCCTTCGTGATCGGTGGCAGTGCGAAGGTGATTCTGTCTCCGTGACGAATTCCCCCGACCGATTGCACTTCTCCGAGAAACGGAAGGAAAAATCCTTTGTCTCCAACCGCGGAGGCCACGCTGACTTCTATACCACTCTGCGGCGTCTGCACAGGATTGGAACCCCCGCGCAGCCCCGCGAAACTTGCGAAGAACAAGTTGATGTGCCCATCGGAAGTGCGCGCGATCGACGTGGCTACCTGCGGACCAGCTTTGATTCGCACCGCGTCTCCACCCTGCAGGCTATCGAAGAAGACTCCTTGAGAATCCGGGGACGAATGATCGAAATCCTTCTCCAGCGCCGCGTCATAGGCCCGCCCCGGGCAGTCCGGGAACCGGTCCACATTCTTAGAACTGCTGATCCCCGTAGCGTCCGTCCCGGTGATCACGAGATGTTTCCCTTGCGCCACCAGCCCTTGCAGCGAACGTTTCTCTTCATCCCCCAGCACGCGTACGTCCGGCAAGATGAGCGTCCTGCCGTGAAAGTCTGCTAGCGTCCGCGGCGTCACGATCTGAAACTCAAGATGCTTCTGCATGAGCAGAATCAGAATTCCACGATAGGACGCAACGAAATCCTGCGCATAGAAATTCCGCGTCTCCGGTGAAAAGTAAACCCCAATTGGATCGACCGGTGACCGTGGCAAATAGAACGTCTTCTCATGCTGCTGAATCCATGAAAAGATTTTTGTTCGCGTCGGCAAATCATTCGACCCAGCCATGGAGTGCCCGGGCGCGTCCCAGAAGTTCGCCCCCGCCATGACCTGCGACATCGCCAGGTTCATCATGGCTTCGCGCGCGTCCACCTTCTTGTCGCCATCCCACGAGTAGTTAAGAATCCAGGTAGCCTTCCCCTGGGCGAACGCTCGAAACGAATGCATGCCCACCTGGTACCGGAACCAGTCCAGCGGCGTCCGCGATGAAGCCATGTGATCGCCTTCGCCAAATTCGTATTCGTGAGCAATCGCGTCCACCACCGCATAGAGGCTGTAAACGTCGGCCCCAACGCGCACTGACTCGCCTTCAATCCCGGGATAAATTTCGGGGATCGTCTTAATTTTCGGATTCACCGATTTCGCTGTGCGGTCAATCTCGCTCAGAAAATCGGTGAAGGTTTGAATCCTGAACGTCACCCACTTGCGGAACGCCGGGTCAGAAAAATCGCCCAGCTTCAGATCGTGTTTCGCATCCAGTCCAGTCTGCTGCTTGAACGCCGCGACGGTGAAGTCATCGAAACTGGCCCAGGTGTTTTCCCATCCATCGAAATGGGTCATCCAATAAGGAATATCAATGTAGATGCCATCAATTCCGGTCCCGGCAATCTGCCGCACCCGCTCCATGTAGGTCTTCCGCCACTCCGGAGCGTAGGGACTGACCCAAACATCCTCGTCGCCCGCCCGGATCCAAAACGCGCTCCCTCCGCCGAAAATTGCGGGTTCGCCCGTGATCTTGCGCTGCAACCAGTCGGGGTGATCCTTCGCGAGAGTGTGCGCCACCTTGTCACCGTGCGCGGTGATGCACTCGGTCCCGGCAATGTAGACGAATGCGTAATTCCCTGCGTGGTGCGCCGCCTCCGCCACGTCGCGGATTGCCTTCAACTTTTCTTCTGGATGCAGAAAGCTCTCGTAGCGTCCGGGAATGTCGTTGTCCACTTCGATCCCGAACACTCCGCTGGCCTGCGCCCTGCGCACGATCTCCAGCGCATCACCGCCCTTGAGGCCATACGCGCCGATGCGCGCGTAGTTGGTCCAGTCCCGTTTTTCGGAATCGGGTGCCGCGACCAGCCCCAGCGCGAACAAAAATAAGGAGAGAAATGCGAATAGAGTTTTTCGTGTCATACCCGCCCCTGAATCCGTATTCGCCAGCGCGATTTACTCTGGCCCTGATCAAGTCACACCTGCGCCTCCTCGCTCGGCGGCAAGGTCCGTACCGTCTACGGTTTGAGCAGGCTCTTTAGAACTCGAATCGCAATCCAAACTGGAAGGATCGCGGATTTTCCCCTGGCGCGTCGCTCGTAATTGTCCCGAAGAACGGATCTCCCACGGAGGAATTCGGCTGTCCAAAACGCGGATGATTAGCGAAGTTGAACATCTCCGCCCGCACCTCCACCCGCATGCCCTCCTTGGGCACAAACGACTTGTAGAGATTCAGATCCATGTTGTGGATACCATCGACGCGCAGCCCGGAAAAGTACCGTGGCGCATTCCCCGGAACTTGGTCGCCGGGGTCGGCAAAACAATTCGCGTCGAGGAAGGAGGCGACCGGAGGAAGATTATTGCTTATGGCTGTCGAGTTCGTTCCCCAGTTCAAGGCCACGTCGTGCATGCTGGTCCCGGTCTTAAGTTGCGAGCACACAACTTGGGGGCGCTGGGTGCCGTTCGCCAGACGGGCGTTGGACATGCCGAGGGCCATCGGTTGTCCCGATTGCTCGGTGATGATCGTCGCCAGCGACCAGCC
>OBLW0100000228.1_pt1 | contig 47900 bp, 35 predicted proteins | sample 1520161 | NCBI WGS metagenome assembly OBLW01 (sample SAMEA3539309, study PRJEB22396) | soil metagenome | biome: tundra; feature: field; material: soil | place: USA | collected 2010-05 | depth 0.15 m
CGATCTCTGGACGAAGTCGGCGATTTGCCCTTGGAACTCCAACCCAAAATCCTACGAGCCCTGCAAGAGAAAGAGTTCGAACGCGTCGGCGGAACCCGCACCATCCCCGTAAACGTCCGCCTGGTTGCCGCCACCAACCGCGATCTCGCCAAGATGGTGGCTGTGGGTCAGTTCCGCAGCGACCTCTACTACCGCCTCCGCGTCTTCCCCATAACCGTTCCCCCTCTGCGCGAACGCCGCGACGACATTCCCGTTTTGGTTCGCTATTTCCTCGGCGCTCATTCCAAGCGTATGGGCCGCCGCATCGAAACCATTCCCCCCGAAACCATGCAGACCCTCGTCAAATGGCATTGGCCCGGCAATGTCCGCGAACTCGAAAATTTCATGGAGCGTTCGGTCATCCTCTCCCCAGGACCGGCGTTACGCGCACCGCTGGCCGAATTGGAATTCGAGGAGCAGTTCGCCGATTCCACCGACACCAACTTGGAAACAGCCGAGCGCGAACACATTCTTCGGGTCCTCCGCGAATGCCAGGGCATGATCGGTGGCACCAATGGCGCCGCCGAACGCCTCGGCCTCAAACGCACCACGCTAAACTCCAAACTCAAAAAGCTCCGCATCAAGCGCCGAGACTACATTTAGTCTCGAGACGATATTTCGCCTCGTCACTTGGTGACGATCCTCCCTCAAAAGCGGCCGCTCCAGCGGTAAGTGTTCCCTTATAAAGCAGTTGACTCCCCGTTATGCGCCAAGTCACCGATGGCCTGTGACCTGCATTACTTAAGTCGTACGCAATGCAGCCGACTAAATCAGGATGCTGAGAATCACCATTCATGACGCCGCAAGTACCCAAACGATCCAGGTGGAAGGAAAGATCGCTGGGCCGTGGCGCGAAGAATTTGATCGTGTATGGCGGGAATTGGAACCTTCCTTGGGTTCCAAGAAGTTGCAACTCGATCTGCGCGGGGTCGGTTTCGTCGACGCCCTGGGAAGACAGCTATTACGTGAGATTTATCAGCTGACCAAGGCTAGCTTTTTAGCCAATTCACCGCTTACACAGTACTTCGCGGAAGACGCCATGCGATATCCCCCAAGCGATGAGGAAGAAGGAGCCTGAAAATGCACGGTCCATACGGATTTGAAGTTCCCGAAAGCTGCCAGTCATGCAGGTTGCGCGCCAAGGAATTTTTCTGTCAACTGAGCGCCCCGGCGCTGAACGATTTCAACGCCGTTAAGTCTTCGGCAACTTACCCGGCAGGCGCGTTGCTCTTTCTGGAGAAGCAGGACCCTCGTGGCGTTTTTGTGCTCTGCTCCGGCCAAGTAAAACTGTCCATCAGTTCGAGCGCTGGAAAGACCTTGATTCTAAGGATCGCCAAGGCGGGCGAAATTCTCGGACTGATGTCAGTCATGTCCGGGAATTCATTTGAAGTTACCGCCGAGACGGTGCGTCCCTGCCAGGTGGCTTTCGTCCGCCGCGATGATTTCTTGCGGTTTGTCGCCAAACACGCGGAAGCCTACCTGGGTGTCGTCCGGCAGCTCACCTCCAACTACAACGGCGCCTGCGAACAGCTCCGCACGGTGGGTCTATCCGCCTCCGCACCCGAAAAGCTGGCTCGCCTGCTTCTGGATTGGTCGTCCGACGGCAAAGACAACAAGCAACTCACTCAGGTCAAGTTGCCTCTGACACACGAAGAAATCGCCGAATTCATCGGCACCACGCGCGAAACCGTGACCCGCACCTTGGGCGATTTCAAGAGCCGAAATCTCCTCGCGCTGCAAGGCTCGACGCTCACCATCTCCAACCGCCCCGCGCTCCGGGCAATCGGTGGAGGCTGATCTCAAGCCCATAACTGGTAGCGCCGGCATCCTGCAGGTGTTTTTCCAGCCTTGACGATGCACCCACGGGATTTAACAGCCATTTCCTTGTACCCGCAATGATCAGCGAATCAACAACTCCACCAACTCACAAATAATTCTCTTCCATCAACCAATTGTGCGAGGTCTCAATACTTTTGGGCGTCCCCTGACGCGACGCAACCACTCTCTGATTAGCTGCAGTAACAGCCTTGACCTTACAATTGTCCGTAGTTCGCGGCGCCTTCTCCTTCACCCGAGCCGTGCTTAAGCGAACTTTCATCGTATCCTCCTGACACTCGGTTCCCACCAAGATAAAGTACGGCGAGATTTTATGCTTAACTCGTAACCGCTGGGTAGTTCCAATCTTTAATTCTTCTTAATATCCAACCTCTGGTCACAGCCCTCAACCCCGCACGGTTAATACCGGACACTGGGCCTCCACCACAACTTTGTAAGCATTAGCTCGATCCACTCGAACCGCGGCCGCCGCCAAATGATCCATTCCGCGTACCCCAAGCACGATCAAATCCGCCTCGCACTGCTGGGCGGCCAACAGGATCTGTTCCGCCGGCGCCCCATGCTGCACCATCGGCTCCGGCCGGCACCACAGTTCGGCCTCTGGAGGCACCAATTCCTGCAACCGATGCAGCGCCTCCGCAACCGACAGTCCGCCATCCCGGTCTTGCTTTCCTGGCTTACACTTCGGCAACACATGAACCAGCGCCAGCCGCGACTGATTCTCCTGCGCCAGCGACACGGCGTAAGGCGCTGCCACAGCCGAGCTCGCCTTGAAATCGGTAGCAAACAAGACGCACCGGAGCTTGCCGCCGCTGTGCGCTCCCCTCTTCACAGAGGGCCCAATCGTAAACACTGGCACGTGCGCTCGTCGGAACACTTCTTCCGCCGCTGACCCCAACAACACTTTTTGCAACCCAGTTCGCCCGTGCGTCCCCATAACAATCAAGTCACACTCGTTCTGCTCCAGGACGCCGGACAACACCGGCCAGACGCCCACGCCACGCTCCAGCATCATTTCGCTTGGCAGCCCGCTGAACTGCGCTTCCACGCGTTGCATCTCCGCTTTCGCCCGATCGTCCTCTTCGTCCAGCAGCACTCTGGACATTTCCGGGCTCATGTACGTGTAAGCCGACGGCACCAGCACGTGCAGTACGTATACAATTGAACCGTAAGCGCGCGCGATGGTAGTCGCAAAAGGAGCTGCAGCAACCGAAGAGTCCGAAAAGTCCGTCAGGAATAGAATATTCTTCAATGCGATTCGCTTGTTGGCCTGAAGGGTAGTCATCGCCTAACTCCTCGGCCCAATCTTGAGCGCTCGCACTCCCTGATTCCGTGACCCAAGGCACGGTCTCCGGTGACGTCCGTCACAGCCCTCCCCGGTGCACCGCGTCACACTTCGCCTACAATAAGGTCCTCAGTGCAGTAGTGGTGCCCGCTTGCCATTGACCGCGAATTCCCCGGAAAGGAAGTGGTCGCAGGGGGGTTGCCGGCAAAGGCGACCCAAGGAAGGCAGATCATGAAAGTACTCGTCGCCGTCGACTCTTCACCATCGTCCGAATCTGCAGTCGCCGAGGCCGCGGCCCGCCCGTGGCCCGCCGACACTACCTTTTCCGTTCTGAACGTGGTCGATGTCCAACGCTTCGCGCGCCTACCCGTGCTAATTGAGGACGCCAAGCGCGAAGCCGAGCACACCGTGAACGCGGCGGTCCAGAGGCTCTCTCAAGTCGGCCACACCGCGCAATCCGAAATCGCCATGGGGTTCCCGCGCCGGGCCATCTCCGACTGCGCCAAGGAACTGCATGCCGACCTGATCATGCTCGGCTCCCACGGCCACAGCGCTATCGGCCGCTTGCTTATCGGCAGCGTGGCACAAGCCGTCTTGCGCAACGCTCCTTGTTCGGTCGAGATCGTGCGTCAATCCGCGAACGGCACTGTGTCCAGCCACGCATTGAAAATTCTCCTTGCCACCGACGGCAGCGATTTTTCGGTAGGCGCTGTGCATTCGGTGGCAAAACGGCCTTGGCCCGCCGGTACAGTCGTAAAAGTCCTCAGCGTCGAAGAAATCGTGATCTTTGAAAACCAGTTGGCCGCTTCTTCGCTCTCCGCCGTCTACCCGGCAAGCCTCATCGAAGAACTGACCCAGGCCGCGCACGAACGCTCCAGCTTCGCCGTGCAGGCCGCTAAAGAAATCCTGCACCGCGCCGGAATCCAGGCGGTCAGCGACCCCTGCGCACCCGTCGGCGATCCCCGCGGCATCATCCTGGATGTCGCACAATCCTGGCCCACCGACATGATTGTCATGGGCTCTCACGGCCGCCGTGGCATCGACCGCTTCCTCATGGGCAGCATTTCCGAAGCCGTCGCCACCCATGCCCGCTGTTCCGTCGAAGTAATCCGCCCGGAAAAATCGGACCAACCATAGTGATGTTTTTTGAGTGAGCAGGGCGGCGCGCAGAAAAGCGCTTCCTCTCGGGGAAGCCGCAATGGGGTTCGCTCTCTAGGAACATCAGTCATCCTGGAGACGGCTTCATATCTCGGCGTGGATCAAGAAAAACACGGTCGTCCTGAGCGAAGCGAAGGATCTCAACCAACGACCCAGCAATATCCTTGCAATGCGAGCCAGTGGAGCTCGTCGCGAAATTAGCTCACGCGCTCCTTCTCAGCCGCCCACACCGCCAGCAAGAACGAGCCCCGCTACGATTCCTTCTGCTGCAGCGTCTCCAAATAATCGCAAAGGTCCTTGATTCGTTTCCGCACCGCAGCATCGTCATAATTATCCAGCGACCCGAACACCGGCCCCCAGATAGGCATATCAGCCGAGCCATGAGAATAGATGCGAGTGCCAAACCGCAACACATCGTAAACGTACTGGTGCGGAAATTTCCCGCCGTGTCGGTTGGCCAACGTGGTCAAATCCGCCGGCGGAGCCTTTAGCATAAGCGCGCCCGGACCTTCTCCACGGGCGTCCAACCCATGACACGACGCGCAATACTGCATATAGGTCTGCTTGCCGGAGGACTGAATGGTCGGACTGGCCCCCAGTTTCTGCGACCTTGTCCAATTCGGAGCCCCGGCAGCGCAAACCAATACCACCAAACCGCCAATGAAAATAGTTCGCAGCATAGTCATAAGCAACTCCTATCCGAAGCGCTAAGGTACAGCGATGGAAGCACTTCGTAGCCCGTGGCTTCGGAGGGCTCAGAAAAATCGGTCAGAAAGAGGATGTTCTTCAAGGCGACCTGAGTGCGCGTTTCTATGGTCTGCATAGTGCCCATTCCCTTTCGATCGTCGGGCTGGCGGTAATGCGATTCCCAGCAGTTGGCTCCGCAGTGATGGGAAGGTCTGGGCCCCGGATGCACCGCCAGCGGACCAACCTTGTGGCACCGCCTGAAACACAGGCGCTAGGGCTTAGTGGTGGAGCTCGAACACCACGGTGACGTACAGTCGAACCGGCACTGGCTCGTCGTTCAAGTAGGTTGGTTCATATTTCCAGTGGCTGACAGCATCCAGGGCACCCTGAATCAACAGCGGCTTGCCCGAGACTATTTGCATCTCAACAACATTCCCTTGGGAATCAATCACGGCATCGATGACTACGGACCCAGATACTCCTGCTTGTTTGGCAAGAACTGGATACTCAGGTTCACGCCGGTTGATCAGTCGCGGGGCTCTTACATGTCCACCCACGCGAAGGGGAACTACGGGCTGAGGTGCCTTCGGAGCGGCCAGCACAATGTTTGTGCGGGCGGCGGAAATGATGCCTCCAATAACGCCCCCAGCCTGTCCTCCTGTAACGCCACCGGGGACTCCACCTTCCACGCCCATGTCGGGCTGAAGAGGTTCTTCTTTAAGCATGGCGATCTCTTGCGGGATAACCGTGGGCGCCAGAAGCTTGCCGCCGGAGATGAAAACTTTCTTGATGGGCGCGACCTTCGCGACCGTCTTCGCCATGGGGGCAGGCGGTGGCGGCGGCGGAGGCGCCAGGAGGAAGGTTTGGGCAAAACCTTTTAGGTCAATGGTGTCGGTGAAATAAAGTGAAGGCAGAATTAGGGCGACCAGGACAACCACGTGAAACAGTATGGACGTAAGGATCTGCGCTTTCCCGCGACGTTCACGCGTGAGGCTCATCTCCAGCAAAGTCTCGGAGAACAGGGTCTTTCCGGGCGGTGTCGCGGGCACCGGCAAAGTAACGGCAGCGGGAACTCCGGCGGGAGCGGCAGCCTGGGTTCCGGCACGAATGTGTGGGAGTAGTGGATTCGTTTCGGCTTGAGGGGCGGTCATCAGATTGGGAGCCATTCCATTCCTCCGTGATGCAAATTGAGTTTCGGCTTGAGGGGTATTGGCCTGCGGTGCCGGCCATCACTTAGAAAGGTGATGGGCATCACGGTGGGCGGCCTTGGCGGGCTCAAGTGGATATAAAACGACAAGAACGCAGAGCATCCTGGAAGCGCTCTGTGCTAAGTGTTTATTTATCGTCGATTAGCCGCGGATTCGATAGTTCGTGAACCAAGGCGGCCATACGGGCGAGATTCTCTGTGACTTTTGGAGAAAGCGTCTGGCCGTGATCGAAGCATTCGCCACAGAGCGAGATCGCAAAGGCAGCAGGGCAATTCGCGTAGAGTTCCTGTGCCAGATTTAGGACCGTCGCTGGCGAGAATTCATGGCTGAATGCAGAGACTTGACCTTTTGGCTGTATTGGAGTACATACCAAATCACCTGGAACACCTTCGCGCGCTGCGTCGATAAATAACACCAGGGACGCCCCACTCACCGAACACGCCAGTTCGGGCGTCAACTGATGGCAGGTGATTACTTCCTCGTTACTGGGTATATCTCGATTTAACAAATCTTCAACCAAGCGCCATGCTAAACCGTCGTCACAACGCAGCGGGTTGCCATAGGCGATGACGAGAGTTCGAACCATGACGGTATTCAGCGACTCACTTCGGCGGAAACGTTGCCTTGTGGATCGAGCAACTGGATGCGTAACGGCATTTCGCCCATTGCGTGCGTTGAGCAACTCAGGCATGGGTCGTACGTGCGGATTACGGCTTCGACACGATTGAGCATTCCGGGCATTAGCTCGTTTCCGCGCACAAAGCGTTTGGCGACTTGCAAGACGCTGCGGTTCATGGCCAGATTGTTCTGTCCGGTGGCGATGATCAGGTTGGCCCAGCGGATGAGTCCCTGCTCATCGATTTTGTAATGATGGAACAATGTGCCGCGGGGAGCTTCTGCTGAGCCTACCCCTTCCAAGGCATTGGGCTTGGCCTCGGCGCGAACATGCTTCGAGAGGATTTCGCAATCGTTCAGCAGCTGTTTCAGTCTTTCGACGCAGTAGAGAATCTCGATCAGCCTGGCTTGGTGATAGTGGAAGGAACTGAGCACCGCGGCGCGCTGCAATTCCTTGAACTCGGCCAATTCCTGATCGGCGCGCTCGGTTCCGCAACGGTCGATCACGTTGAGGCGCGCCAGCGAGCCCACGCGATACATGCCTTCCGGATAGCCTCTAGGCTTGTAGTATGCGGATTTGAGATAACTCCATTCCTCCACCTTCTCGCCGATGTAATCGAAGTAACGGGTCGCATCAAGCCGATCGGCAATAATGCTTCCGGCGGCATCGCCGATACGGATGCGGCCGTCGTAGAACGTCAGGCCTCCGTCCTCTTTCACCGTGCCCATAAAGAGTGATGGAAAATTGCCAAAGCTGCCGATTTCTTCGCGAAAGCCTTCGCTGATTTTTTTGAACCAGGTCAGGGTTCGAACGGCGATGGCTAGAGCTTCTGGGATGGTTTGGAGGATGGCATCGCGGTCTTCCTGGCTGAGGGGTTGACTCACGCCGCCCGGAACTACCCACGCCGGGTGAATGCGCTTACCCCCGAGGCGTTCGATGATTTGCTGACCGAACTGCCGCAGACGGATCCCGTCGCGGGCTAGCTGCGGATCTCTTTCGAAGACACCCCACAAATTGCTCTTGGCGGGATCAGCATCCATACCCAGCAAAAGGTCCGGCGAGGAAAGATGAAAGACGCTCAATGCGTGCGACTGCACAATTTGCGCCATATTAATGATGCGGCGGAGCTTGTCTGCTGTGGGCGGAATGCGTACGGCCAGGAGAGCGTCGCAGGCCTTGGCAGAGGCAATTAGGTGGCTTACGGGACAGATGCCGCAAATACGGGCCATCAGCGAGGGCATTTCGGTGAAGGGCCGACCCTCGCAGAGCTTTTCGAAACCGCGGAATTGTGTGACGTGGAAGCGCGCCTCGGACACTTCTCCAGCGTCGTCGAGATGCAGCGTAATCTTGGCGTGACCTTCGATGCGGGTCACCGGATCGATTACGATCCGTTTGGTCTTCTCCACCATCACTCAAGCTCCGAAGCGCGTTCTGGAACTCAATTCGGGCCGGCGCCCAACCAGCAATTCGCTGACGACAAAGAAAATGGTGTCCGCAGAGGGCGGACAGCCTGGCACGAAAACGTCCACTGTAACAAATTCATGGATGGGGCGCGACTGCGGCAGCAGGCGCGGCACAATTTGATCTGGAATGCTGGGGTTGAGCGTTGCGTTTTCGCGGTAGGCGCGGTCGTAAACGGATGCGGACGTAAAGGGATTTCTCATTCCTGAGACATTGGCAGTGACGGCGCAATCGCCGAGAGAAACCAGCGTGCTGGTGCGCTGACGCACCACCTTAATCTTGTACAGATCGTCTTCACTGCTGACGGCCCCCTCCACCAGTGTCACATCCACACCTTCCGGGAATATTTTTGCGTCCACCAACGGGCTGTAAACGAGTTCCGCGCTCTCGGCCAGCGTAAGCAGTCGCTCGTCGATGTCCAGGAACGACATGTGGCAACCGGAACATCCATCCAACCAGACGGTCGCCAGGCGTTTCTTGCTCACCGTTGTTCTCCTCGCATCAACCGGAGATAGGGCAAGAAGTCGCGGCGCTTCTCCATTTCGGCCACGGATCGACCCTTTTCAGAGAGGGCACCAGTGGGGCACACGTGAACGCATTTGCCGCAACTGGTGCACGTCTCGGATGAGCCCCAGGGCTGGTTTAGGTCGGTGATCACTCGGCAATCGATGCCACGCCCCATGACGTCCCAGGTATGAGCGCCTTCGATTTCGTCGCAGACTCGAACACATCGGGTGCACAAAATGCAGCGATTGTGATCGATCACGAAACGTTCGTGAGAGGCATCCACAACCATCTTCGGGAAGCGATAGGGGAAATGGACGTGGGTGATGTCCAGCTTCTGCGCCAAGGTTTGCAATTCGCAGTGTCCGTTGGAAACGCAGACCGAGCAAACGTGATTGCGCTCGGTGAACAGCATTTCCACGATTCCCTTGCGATAACGTTGCAGGTGCTCGCTGGACGTGGTGACTTCCATGCCTTCTTCGACGCGGGTAACGCAGGAAGCGTGGAGTCGATTGGAGCCTTTGACTTCCACGAGGCACAGACGGCACGCGCCGACGGTGGAAAGCCCTTCCAATTCACAAAGCCTGGGAATAACAATACCGTTCTCGCGCGCAACCTCCAAAATGGTTTCGTCTTCGCGCGCACTAAAATCGTGGCCATCGATCGTCAGTGTTTTGACATAGGCAACGGAAGTCACGCTTGCACCTCCTTACCGCAGACTCCGGCCACGCATTGGCCATGCTCGATGTGCGACTTGTACTCTTCAGCGAAGTAGCGGAGCGTGCTGAGAACCGGATTTGGCGCAGATTGTCCCAGACCACACAGGCTCGTATTCTTGACCAGGTCACACAATTCCTCGAGAAGCGTTAGGTCTTGCGGTGTCGCCTGCAGTTTCGTAATGGTATCCAGCAAACGATGCATCTGGTAAGTGCCTACGCGGCACGGAATGCACTTGCCGCATGATTCCGTCATGCAGAAGTCCATGAAATATTTCGCGACATCGACCATGCAGGAACCTTCATCCATGACGATCATGCCCCCGGAGCCCATGATCGAACCGGCTTTTGCCAGCGACTCGTACTCGACAGGCATGTCCAGGCATTCCGAGGGAAGGCATCCACCGGATGGGCCGCCGGTTTGCACAGCTTTGAATTGCCGCCCTTCTGGAATTCCACCACCAATCTCGAAAACCATTTCGCGCAGACTGATTCCCATGGGGACTTCCACCAGTCCGATGTTTTGCACCCGTCCGGCCAGCGCGAATACTTTGGTCCCTTTGCTTTTCTCGGTGCCAATGGCGGCGTACCAGGCGCTACCGTTGCGGATGATCGGCGGAACGTTGGCAAAAGTTTCGACATTGTTGATCAGCGTCGGCTGGCCCAGTAGACCTTGCTGCGCGGGGTAGGGCGGGCGGGGCCGCGGAGTTCCCTGCCGCCCTTCAATCGACGCGATCAGTGCCGTCTCTTCTCCGCATACAAATGCGCCGGCACCGATGCGCAATTCAATCCGAAAGGAGAAATGTGTGCCGCAGACGTTGGAACCGAGCAGGCCAAGTTTTTCGGCTTGGCGGATGGCGATTTTCAGCCGTTTGATTGCCAGGGGATACTCCGCGCGAATATAAATGTAGCCTTCGTCGGCGCCGACGGCGTAGGCCGCGATCAGCATCCCTTCCAGAACACGATGCGGATCACTCTCCAGGACGCTGCGGTCCATGAACGCGCCGGGATCACCCTCGTCGGCATTGCAGACGACAAATTTCTGCGTACCTACCGCTTTCGAAACCGTGCTCCACTTGAGGCCCGTGGGGTAGCCCGCCCCGCCACGTCCGCGTAGGCCGCTCTTCACAATTTTTTCGATTACCTCCGGCGGAGTCATTTCCGTGAGTGCTTCGATCAGCGCTCGGTAACCCAAGGCGGCGATGTACTCTTCGATCCGCTCGGGATCGATGACTCCGCTGTTCTCCAGGACAATTTTCTTTTGCCGTTGAAAGAAGGGAACATCCGTAGGACACAACAACCGCTCCACAGGGCCATTTTCCAACCCATCCAGCAACGCCGCGGCGTCTGCTGGTGTCACTCGTTTGTACAGTTTCCCGTTGCTCGTTGAGACCAACGGCCCTTCGACGCATAGCCCCAGGCAACCAACACCTTTGATCCGGCACTGTCCTTTCCAGTTGCGGGCTCCAATCTCTTTATCGAGCGCGTCCTTTACTTCTTGCCCCTGGCACGGAAGGCATCCTGCCGCGACACACACGTGAATGGTTTGCGGAATACTTGCCTGCGCCTGGAGTTCGGTCTGCGCGATACCGTCCAATTCTTCAGGAGTCATGAGTTTTCCATTTAGCGATCTGTTTGCGCAGCTGCTCGGGCGTGACCTTGCCGACCACTTCGTTGTCGTAAACGACCGCGGGAGCCAATCCGCACGTCCCCAGGCATCGCGCCGAAAGCACCGAGACTTTTTCGTCGCTGGTCGTCTCCCCTGGCGCAACCCCGAGCTCGCTCTTCACCGTATCGATCAACTGCGGCGCACCCTTGATGTAACACGCCGTCCCCAAGCAAATCACGCAGGTATGCTCGCCGGCGGGTTTGAGGGTGAAGAAATGATAGAAAGTCGCCACCCCGTAGGCGCGGCTGAGCGGAACCCGCAAAGAAACCGCCACGTAACGCAAGGCCGCTTGATCCAGGCAGCCGAACGACTCCTGCACCGTGTGCAGCGTCTCGATCAATCCGCGTGGGTTCTGACCCACTCGGCGCATAGTCGCGTCCACAATTTTCCAGCGTTTATCGTGACTGGGAGCGGTGGGTTTAGAGTGCGTCGCGATCATCGTCCTCGTCCTAGGTTGGCACAGCCGCAGTTTAAGTTCCCGAGGTCTCCAGAACTGTGACGGTCGTCATACAAGCATGTGTTCCGACGCGGAACCCTAACATTCGGGCTTCACTAACTCGGCGTGCAACGACCACCGACCCGCAACTCTCGCCCGTTCGCTGTAGCCGGCTTGTAGCTAGTAGCGCTATGAACCTTCTGTACCTATTTGCTTCCCGCTGCCGGCTTCGAACTCAAGCAGATCGAGCACTCTCTGCCGCATCACATGCTCATGTGACCCACATCACATCACTCACACTAAAGCCTTGCGAAACTTGCTGTGATAGAACGCTTGGTTTGGGCGCAACTTGCGCCGCGAGCCTAGAGCGGCGCAAAACATGTTTCCGAAAGCGCGGTGATTCATGAGCGTCACCTTCACCAATTCCGATGCACCCCGAGATCAAGCCGCCCAACCTTCGAGCAACACCGACGCTCGGAGATCAGCTCACCACATCAAAGTCATGGTCGACGGAAACGAAGCCGCTGCTGACGTCGCCTACCGCCTTAACGAGGTGATCGCGATTTACCCGATCACCCCGTCCTCCCCTATGGGCGAATGGTCGGATCAGTGGCAACAGGAAGGGCGGAAGAATATCTGGGGCGCGATTCCGCAAATCATGGAAATGCAATCCGAAGGCGGCGCCGCCGGCGTCTTGCACGGCGCCCTGCAGGCAGGAGCCCTGGGCACTACCTTTACGGCCTCGCAGGGCTTGCTTCTGATGATCCCCAACATGTACAAAATCGCCGGCGAACTCACGCCCGCGGTAATTCACGTCGCAGCCCGAACGGTGGCGACTCACGCGCTTTCCATCTTTGGCGATCACAGCGACGTCATGGCCGCCCGCGCCACCGGATTCGCTCTACTCAGTTCGAACTCCGTTCAGGAAGCCGCCGACTTTGCTCTGATCGCGCAGGCTGCTAGTCTGGAATCGCGCATCCCCTTCCTGCATTTCTTCGACGGCTTTCGCACCTCGCACGAGTTAAACCAAATCGTTCCGCTAAGCGACGATGACCTCCGCGCACTGATCGATGAGCGCTTGGTTCGAAATCACCGCGAGCGCGGTTTGTCGCCCGATCATCCTGTGCTCCGCGGCACCGCGCAAAATCCCGACGTCTTCTTCCAATCGCGCGAAGCCATCAATCCCTTCTATCGAGCCTGCCCGACGATTGTTCAAGACGTAATGGATCGCTTCGCAGCCCGCACCGGAAGAGCATACAGACTGTTTGACTACTTTGGCTCTCCCGACGCCGATCGCGTCATCATCATGATGGGCTCGGGAACTGGCCCAGTCGAAGAGACCATCGAACGCCTGCAAGCACAAGGCGAGAAGGTCGGCTTGCTGAAAGTCCGGCTATTCCGGCCCTTGGCCGTAGATGCCTTGCTCGCAGCCCTTCCTAAGACTGCATCTGCCCTCGCGGTTCTCGATCGCACCAAGGAACCGGGCAGTATCGCCGAGCCTCTTTATCTCGATGTGGTCTGCGCTCATCATGAAGCAGCTTCGGCGTCAAAGCCATTCCCGAAAATCATCGGCGGCCGCTACGGTCTGTCCTCCAAGGAATTTACCCCGGCCATGGCCAAGTGCATCTTCGATGAACTGAAGAAGCCCGCCCCCAAAAATCATTTCACCGTCGGCATCAACGATGACATCACCCATACCAGCTTGCCGTACGATCCCGACTTTTCGACCGAAGATTCGCAGACCGCCCGTGCGGTGTTTTACGGCTTAGGGTCCGACGGAACCGTCGGCGCCAACAAGAACTCCATCAAGATCATCGGCAAATGCACGGACGACTACGCGCAAGGCTACTTTGTCTACGATTCCAAAAAGGCCGGTTCCGTAACGGTTTCCCACTTGCGCTTTGGTCCGCGCCCCATTCGCTCTTCGTATTTGATCAACAAGGCCAGTTTCGTGGCCTGCCACCAGTTCCAATTCCTGGAACGCATGGACGTCCTGTTCTGCGCCGAACCCGGTGCCACATTCCTGCTCAACGCCCCGTTCCCGCGCGACGAAGTCTGGAATCATCTGCCGGAGTCCATGCAGCGCGACATCGTCGCCAAGCGTCTGAATTTTTACGTCGTCGATGCCTACAAAGTCGCCCGAGAAACCGACATGGGCAGCCGCATCAACACCATCATGCAGACCTGCTTCTTCGCCATTAGCGGCGTCCTGCCGCGCGACCAAGCCATCGCCGCCATTAAGGACGCCATTCGCGACGCCTATGGCAAACGTGGCGACGCCGTGGTCGCCAAGAATTTCGCCGCGGTCGACCACACCCTTGCTCATCTGCACCGCGTCGATGTCTCGAACCAGGTCTCCAGCGGGCTGCACATTCTGCCTGCTGTTTCCGAACAGGCCCCTTCGTTTGTCCGCGCGGTTCTCGGCCCGATGATTGCCGGGGACGGCGACTCCTTGCCCGTCAGCGCCATGCCCATCGATGGCACATTCCCCACCGCCACCTCCAAATGGGAAAAGCGCAACATCGCCCAGCAAGTTCCCGTTTGGGACGCCGACCTCTGCATTCAGTGCGGCAAGTGCGTCCTGGTTTGCCCCCACGCTGTAATTCGCGCCAAGGTCTACGACTCTTCCGCGCTGAACGACGCCCCTGCGACCTTCAAATCCGCCAAGCCCCGCTGGCGGGAACTCGAAACCCTGAAGTACACGCTGCAAGTCTCACCGGAAGACTGCACCGGCTGTCGCCTCTGCGTCGAAGTCTGCCCAGTCAAAAGCAAAAGCGAAGCAAAACACAAAGCTATCAACATGGAACCGCAGGCTCCGCTACGCGAAACCGAAAGCGTCAACTGGAATTTCTTCTCCTCCCTTGCGGATTTTGACCGCGACCATCTCACCCACACTCACGTCAAAGACGTCCAGCTGCTGGAACCACTCTTCGAATTTTCTGGAGCCTGCGCGGGCTGCGGCGAAACCCCCTACATCAAATTGTTGACGCAGCTCTTTGGCGACCGCCTGCTCATCGCCAATGCCACCGGCTGCTCCTCCATCTACGGCGGCAACCTGCCCACCACTCCATACACCGTCAATCGCGACGGCCGAGGTCCCGCATGGTCGAATTCCCTGTTCGAAGACAACGCCGAATTCGGCTTGGGCATGCGCCTCGCGGCGGACAAACAAGCCGACTACGCCAGAATTCTCGTTGCCCAGCAGGCCTCTCTTGTCGGTGAAACATTGGCGAACGCTCTGTTGACCGCCGACCAATCCAGCGAAGCAGGCATCGCCGGGCAACGCGCCCGAGTAGCCGAACTAAAACAAAAGCTCGCCTCGCTTCCTGCCCTAGATTCGCGCGATCTGCTCAGCGTCGTTGATTCACTCGTGTGCAAGAGCGTCTGGCTGGTGGGCGGAGACGGTTGGGCCTATGACATCGGCTCGGGTGGCCTGGACCATGTATTGGGATCCGGCGCCAATGTAAACGTCCTGGTGCTCGACACGGAAGTCTATTCCAACACCGGCGGACAGGCGTCCAAGTCTACGCCCCGCGGCGCGGTAGCAAAATACGCCACGGGCGGCAAACAAAATGCCAAGAAAGATCTAGCGTTGGAAGCCATCAGCTACGGCTCGGTATACGTAGCCCGCGTGGCCATGGGCGGTAACGACACGCACACCGTAAAAGCATTCCTCGAAGCCGAAGCCTTTAACGGCCCTTCGCTGATCATCGCCTACAGCCATTGCATCGCGCATGGTTACGACTTGTCCTTCGGCGCCGAGCAACAAAAAGCCGCGGTCCTGTCAGGGTATTGGCCGCTGGTACGTTATAATCCGGATCTTCGCCTGCAAGGAAGGAATCCGTTCCAGCTCGATTCCAAAGCGCCCACAATCCCGCTCAAGCAATACGCCTATCAAGAGGCTCGCTACTCCATGCTGGCCCGCAACAACCCGGAAGCCGCTAAGCACCTGCTCGAACTAGCCCAAGGTGACGTCGATCGCCGCTGGAAGGTCTATTCCAACCACGCGCAGTCCAATGAAACGCCCGATTCCGCAGCCCCCGAAATGATAGCTCCTGCAAAACAATCGCCGCAGAATGGAGACCGCAATGATTGATCTGACCACCACCTACATGGGACTTCTGCTGCGCTCTCCCATCGTCGCGTCCGCTTCCCCGCTGTGCGACTCGCTGGAAAACATCCGTCGCTTCGAAGACAACGGCGTAGCCGCCGTCGTCCTGCCCTCGTTGTTCGAAGAGCAACTCGAAATGGAAAGTGAGGCCGTTCACTCTGACCTTTCTCGCGGCGCAGAGAGCTTTCCCGAATCGCTTAATTACTTTCCATCCTTGCGCAACTACAATCTCGGTCCCGATGCTTACCTGGAGCTGATTCGCAAAGCCAGAGCCAGCGTCTCCATCCCGATCATCGCCAGTTTGAATGGTGTCTCCGCCGGTGGGTGGACCCATCACGCCAAACTCATGGAACAAGCCGGCGCCTCGGCCATTGAGCTCAACATCTACGACATCGCCACCGATCCCATGCGCCGAGGTGCCGACCTCGAGCAGGACTATTGCGACCTGCTGCGCGAAGTGAAGGGCGCTGTGCGCATCCCGGTGGCCGTCAAACTTTCTCCATTTTTTACCGCCCTCGCGAACTTGGCCCAACGCTTCGATCATGCCGGCGTGGACGCGCTGGTGCTGTTCAACCGCTTCTACCAGCCAGATTTCGAGATCGATGCCCTTGAAGTCATCCCGCGTCTTAGCCTGAGCACTCCGCAGGAATTACTGCTCAGGCTGCACTGGACCGCCATCCTGTTCAGAACCGTTTCCGCCAACGTGGCGATCACCGGCGGCGTCCATTCCGCCCGCGATGTTCTGAAATCCATGATGGCCGGCGCTCACGTCGCAATGATGACCTCCGCCTTCCTCCAATACGGGATTCGCCACGCCAACGTAGTCCTGCAAGAGATGACCCGCTGGATGGAAGAACACGAGTACGAGTCCATCCACCAGATGCGCGGCAGCATGAGCCGCCAATCCGCCCCCAATCCATCGTTCTTCGACCGCGCCAATTACATTCACGTCTTGAGCTCCTACACATTGAACCCCAGGCCCGTAACTTAGCCGCGCCAAGCCTCTTAAACGTTATTCTCAGCGCACTTCAGCGCTCTCTACGTCTCCCGCGCCATCCTTTTTTTTCGATCAACATTTCCAGCAAATCCATAACGTAGTTCCATCGATTCGTGCAACTGCGCCGGCGCGCTTGGCAGTCCGCCCGCCCACCCAATCAGCGACGCACAGGAGAATTCGAAGGGGTTTGGGTAGTTCGCGTCTACTCGTCGCAGATAAATCATTCGTTGCTGAACGACAGGCGGTACTGGCTTATCGTGACTCAGCTCAAACTTATTGGCTTTTCGGACACTTCGCTCTCAACATCACCGTTGCCGAGCAAGACCATTTCAGCTGAGGTCGCACCTCGCGCTCCGCCTGTTGTTGGGAGATGGCAAGCAAACGGTCTTGGATCAAACCCTCGTCAGTGAACAGAAAGGCCTCCGCGTTCGAACTGCGGCTGGTAAGCCTCGCACGTCCACGATGAGAGGACGGTTTAAGGAAACCGTGAGCGCCGTTGCCGGAAGTCGGCCGGAGTAAGGGTCGCAAGTTAATTCTCGACCATCATGGGCTCGGAATCCAAAGGCTTCTTCCCAGTGACGCCTTCGAGTCCGGCCAGCACGCCGCGTTAATCATTCGTCGGCGGACCACATCAGGTCGCGCTTCGTTGCCCAGGCTCTGGAAGTTATCGGAGATCGGGTCGCTGGGGGCTGAACAAAACAGTTGCCGACGCCGGTGACGATACGGTTTGTCAGATGAGGGCCGCCGTCGCAACGGAGAGAGAGCGTCGCGCTGTTCCGCCTGCCGTAAGTCGAAGACTGTGAAAGCGGCGAAAAGAGTTTCGGAGCAGGCGAATTTCCAATTTATTGGAAACACTAGATAAAGATGGCGCGCCCGGCCAGACTCGAACTGGCGACCCTCTGCTTAGAAGGCAGACGCTCTATCCAACTGAGCTACGGGCGCATCCTTGGCAACTCCATTATTTCACATTACTTACGCTGCAATCGCAACCTCTGACTCGGCCGAAACCTTGAAGCAACTAGGAGGTAGTCAAACCTGTGCCCACTTGCTCTGCTTCTGCCAGTCTGAGTTCCAACTCTTCATACAAATGGGATTAAAGCTCTGACATAGTTTTTGGCTTCTGCGCGAGCCAGAGGTTGTTGATGTCCTCGTGGCACCGCTTACCCCGTAACCATGTCTTCCTGAAACGCTTCAACGCATGCTAGCCCATTCCCGGTTCGTCGAGGCCCATCGCTTTGAGTCGGGGGGGTGAGCCAGCGGGCCTCCAGGTTGTTGTGCAGATATGGCGTGCCGTTCCGGGTCTTGAATAGTAATCCATTTCTGCCATCGATGAATGCTCGCAGGTACTCTGCGACTGATGTGCTGAGGTCAACATCACGATACGAGGCATTAGTTCTTACGTGAAGTACGATGTGGGGGTTGTCGCGGTCAACTTGTTGCCGGACCTCGATAGTGCGTCCGTCGCTGATGAAGTGTCTCGCTTCCAGAGCCAGCGCTTCTGAAATCCGCATTCCAGTTACGGCCTCCAGAACGTATAGCGCTTGCTCTTCGCCTACACTTTCCTTCACCAGTCGATTGACGGCCGCCGCCTTGAGAGATGGACGGCGCTGCTCCCGCTGAATAACGAGCGGCAAGTCCATCACCGTGCTGTCCGATTTGCGGCGGTGTATCGGCTCCCCGGTCTCGCCATCCTTGAGCGAAGTCACAACTTGCCTTACGTATTCGACGTATTTATTTATCGAACGAGCCGAAAACGACTTCGACTTCTTCATCTTGTCCACCAGCGGCTTGATGGTCATGTTGTCGATGTTTGCCAACGGCAAATCGCCGATGGCTGGGAGAATCCACTTGGAAGCCATCAAGTCCCGCAAGCGCCGCACCTTGACCCTGGAACAGCGTCAGACGATAGCCGAACGTCTTGGGATCAATGTTTACCCGATAAAAGAGGGGGTCTCAGCATCTAGGAGCGACGATCCAGGCCAATATGACCGCAGGGCCGCATAGGCCTCTTCCGGGCACAAATCCATGATATTCGTGGTGTTTGTGCTCCAGGATCAGAAGATAACGCTCGATCCAAAGCTGATGGCCAAGGCTGCGTAGGGTCTGCGTCCGGAAAATGGATACGCGGGTTGAGCCCTCTCCGGATCGATATCCCTACCCGCGGTCGTCAAGAGTCTTCGCGGCGACGAAAATTCCTCGCGCGTCACTAGCCGTTTCTCCGCGCAGGTTCGGGCGAGTCAAGACAAGCCACAGAAGAGCCGGCTGATGGCGAGAGCGCGTGTTCGATTGCCGCGAATAGCTCTTTCACTTGGATGGGCTTGGAAACGTAGTCATCCATTCCAGCATCCAAGCAGCGTTCCCTGTCTCCAACCATGGCGTTCGCGGTCACAGCAATGATCGGGATGTGACCACCCGTGGATTTCTCGCGCTCGCGAATGAGCATCGTCGCCTCCAGGCCGCCCAATTCCGGCATCTGCAAGTCCATAAGAATCAAGTCGAATGACTGTTCGCCAAGGGCTTCGATCGCCTTCCGTCCATTCTCCACAACCTCGACGGTGTGGCCTCGCTTTTGTAGGATACGCAAGGCCAGCGTTTGATTTACTCGGTTGTCTTCCGCGAGAAGTATGCGGAGCCGCGTACGGTGCTCGCGGAGCGCGTGGGTAGTAAGCAGGGGCAGTTCCGCGCAGGTACCAGTTTGCGTTCCGAGCAACATTCCGATGGATTGGAGAAGATCGGCATGACGGACGGGCCTGGAGAGATACGCCTGGATACCTAGTTCGCGGCACCGGGCGGCGTCTCCGCGCAAGCCAGCCGAGATGAACATGATAATGATCGTGCTGGCCAAATGCGGTTGCTGTTTGATCTGTTGGGCCACGGAAAAGCCATCCATTCCCGGCATCTTCGCATTCAGCAGCAGCAGGCGGAAGGGCCGTCCCTGCGCGTGAGCCTGCTCCATGTGATGCAGGGCTTGACAGGGATCCTCGCACTGCGTGGGTTTCAAGTTCCAACCAACCAGCAACTCATAGAGGATTCCTCGGTTCGTGGAATTGTTGTCAACGATCAATGCGGGAACGTCGCGCAGCGCTGCCAGGTCGACGGCTTCGACGGAGCTAGGCGGGAACTTCTGGAGAGCAAAGGGCAGACGGAAATGAAACGTGCTGCCCAGGCCCGGAGTGCTTTCTACCCAAATGCTTCCGTTCATTAACTCCACAAAACACTTGCAGATTGCGAGACCCAGACCGTTTCCACCGTACTTGCGTGTTGTGGAAGAATCGGCCTGCGTGAAGACTTCGAAGATTTCTGCCTGCTTTGCCAAGGGAATGCCAATGCCGGTGTCGCGAACCGTAAATTCCAGAATCGCGGTGTCATCGGTTGCTTCTTCGCATTGGACGCGAACGGCTACCTCACCCTGGGATGTGAACTTGAGGGCGTTGCCGATTAGGTTGACCACTATTTGCCGAAGGCGGGTGGGATCGCCTCGCAAGTTGTCCGGCACTTCCGGCTGGACATGGCTCGACAACGCCAGACCCTTGCTGCGCGCCTCCATGCCTAGTCCCTTCACCGAGCTTTCCAGGCTCTCGCGCAAGCTGAAATCCACGGCCTCCAAGTCGAGTTTTCCGGCTTCGATTTTGGAGAAATCAAGAATGTCGTTGAGTAATGCAAGCAGCGATTCTGCCGAGGACTTGGCAATGCTGATGAGTTCGCGCGGTTCGTGACCGAGTTCGGTCTCCAGTGCGAGTTCAATCATGCCAACGACCCCGTTCATCGGGGTACGAATTTCGTGGCTCATGTTGGCCAGAAATTGGCTCTTGGCACGGCTGCCCGCTTCGGCGGCGTTCTTAGCCTTCTCCAATTCGGCGCGGTGCTCGTCTTCGGCTTTGCGTTTGCGCTCCTGGGAGACCTGGAGCGATTCGAGCATTCGATTTATTTCCTTGGCCAGCGCGGTGATTTCATCGCGGCCGCTGAACGAGACCCGCGCCAGGAGGTCGCTGCTGGCGGCGATGCTAGCTACGTTGGAGCTTAACTCCTCCACGCGGGCGACCACGAATTTTTCTAAATGCCATCCCATGGCCAGCGCACCGGCCACTACGATGCACAATGTGGCAACGGCAAAGTACACTTGGCTGATTCGGCCTTGGCGGTAGATCGCGCGGGGCATTTCTACACGCATCATCAGCGCAGGGTGCTCGTAAATATCGCTCAGGGAAATGTAGCCAGCGATGAGGTTTTCATTGATCGCATGCACGTAGACCGGCACCGAAGCTGATAGGGAGGTGCGCGCCCTGGCGACATCCGCTGGGAGTTGCTGATCGATCCGGAACGCAGCGACTGAAGACACACCGCTCTTGTCCACAAGTTGTCGCAATGCGTGCGGGTCTAGATAACGCGCAGTCACCAAGGCTCCTCGCGGCGGGCCGGTATAGTTGGTATGAACGATGGGGCGGGACACAACGAGCACAGGACCGCTGGACAAAAGAATGAGACCGTCAATTCTGTCTCTCGGCCCGTGGAAATCCAGCAATCGATCCGTACGCAATACGTGGGACTTCAGGTCTTCCGGCACCTCCACGGTGCTTGCCGTGACTGGATCAAATCCAATAGCGGAGACCGTATTTCCTGCCGAGTCGACGAACATTAGGAAATTGACTCTTTGTTGATCCATCCAGCCATCCGGGCCGTCGCCAAGTATTGAGTGAAGATACTTTCCCGTAGGTTTGGGCATGCTGTCATACGTGCCGTCATAGACGGACAGATCGACGTTGGAGCGGTCGAGCTTCTCGATTTCCTCTCGGAAGTCTGCCTGTATGGCAATCGTGGTTTGTTTGGCCTCCAAATCCTCCAGACTTAGGAAGCGATCGAGGGTCAAATAACGGGAGGCGGCGTAGAGCGTGCCGATCACCAGCGCGGCGGCGGCAGCCAGGATCAGGAACACTCTAAGACGTACACTCACTCGGTTGTTCCTCCAGTGGGTCGCATCGGCTATCCCCAAGCCAGCGAATGTGTGTCCAGTCCCGTTCTGATCGGATCGAACTTCTCAGAAAAGTTCACTGAAACAGGCGTACGACAAGTCCTCTAGCGGAGAATGTGGCCGCAGCGCTCACGGTTGGGAAAGGAAACGACCGGGCAGCCACGAGGAAGGGTGTCCCTATTCTTACACCATTATGCGGCACGCGGGGCTGCGGAAGGTGAGACCGTTCTCAAACGATAACGTGCTGCTATTCGAATCGCTGGAACGCTAACGGGACCAAGATTGAAAAACCATATGCTTGCTTAGTTCCGTTTTCCCGTGTACCTCCTGTGTACCCTTCCTTTCGCCCAGAACCCTTCGGCCAGCGCTCCTTTCGGTGGCCCCGATTAGGACACTGAACTCATTCGACAAAGGGACAAGGAGAGTCCTTGTGCCAGTCGAATCTTGAGAGTATCGATAGTGAACCCTTCCACGATGCAGGCCTGCTCACGCAGCGTCTGCACTCAGGCAAATCTTGGGAACGTTTGCCGAGCATTGAAGCCGAGCATTGAACAAATTACACCCTTCCTCTGATCTGAGACCTCTTTGAGGCCCATTCAACTGAGCACTGATTCGCGTCGCAAAGCGGTGACTCGACCGGGTTCTTTTCACCTGGCCAAGAAAGCTTAGGTGGCCGTCTCGGCCTGGAGTCCTCAGTTGCGGCGAGCCGAGAGAGGAAGGCCATCAATGAATCGAAAACATCGAGGCGAAGACAATACTGTCCGGCAGAAACCCAGACTCTTTGACAGCTCGATTGTCGGCACCGCTCAGGAGGCGGTCGACTTCATCACTAATACTCTGGAGTCCTCTACCGAGTACTCGGTGATCGCCAAAGACCTCACAGGAAACATCCTGCTCTGGAATGAAGGCGCACGCGGCAAGGCAGTGACCGAATGCAATTGCCTTGGACTCACGCAACCCGCGAGCACAAGCGGAGGACTTACAACGACAAACTGGCCACAGGCAACGGGAAATGGGGCGAACACATGAATATGCCGACGAAATTGATCGGGGGCTTTGTGCTAGCAGCGGTCATTACTGGCGCGATCGGCTGTTTCGGCGTGATGAGCATTCGGCAGCTCGCCCTGGCCGACAAAACACTCTATGAGAGGGACTCGGCACCGCTGCCGGCACTATCTCATGTCGCGGTGACTTTCCAGAAGATCCGCGTAGCGTTGCGGGATCGCCTGGCAGCCAACACCCCAGAGGAGAAAAGGAAGTTTGAGGACCAGATTCAGGAGCTCTCAGTCGATCTCGATCGAACCATCACTGAGATAGACCCAAGCGGATGGCCAAAAGAGGACCAACAGAAATTCGCGGCCTTCAAGATATAGCGGTTAGGCTATGAAGGCTTCAAGGCACGCACCGTGGAAGACGCGAAGAACGGAAATCTCGACGACGGTTGGGCCATCTTGTGGAGCGATCCGTATGCAAAAGTTGCCAGCGATGTCCTAGGATCCATCGATGAGTTAGAACGTAATAAAGTTCACGCGGTGAAGCAGACGAGCGAATTGAACGCAGTGCTCGGGGCGCGATTGAGGGCTGAAGCGCTGACGTTCATGCTTTGTGGCCTTGCTGGGGCCGCTTTCACTGCATTTTGGATCGTCACGTCAGTCAACGAAATGTTAGGGCGCATTCACAAACGTGATATCGCCTTGCAAGAGCTCAACAGTGGACTAGAAGCAAGAGTCGCGGAACGCACGGAAGAATTGACTCACGCCAAAGACGCTGCACAGGAAGCAAATGAAGCGAAGAGCACGTTTCTCGCGACCATGAGCCATGAAATTCGCACCCCGATGAACGGCATTCTCGGCATGACCGAACTCGTATTGGACACAGATCTCACGATCGAACAACGAGAAAACCTCGGGTTGGTTCGACTCTCAGCGGAGTCTCTGCTTTCCATCATTAACGACATATTGGATTTTTCAAAGATTGAAGCAGGAAAGCTTGAGATTGAAGCAATTCCCTTTGATCTCCGCGAGAGCCTTGGCGAGACGATGAAGTCGCTTAGCGTTCGGGCGCATCAGAAGGGACTGGAATTGATCTACGATGTTCAACCCGAAGTTCCCGAAGCCTTGATTGGAGATCCCGGACGGATTCGCCAAATTCTCATCAACTTGGTTGGCAACGCGATTAAGTTCACCGAAAAGGGGGAGGTCTTCATCACTGTAGAGGAGAAGTCCCACGAAGACGCCGTCACCTGCCTTCATTTCATGATAAAGGACACGGGCGTCGGCATCCCAAAGGAAAAGCAAGATAAGGTCTTTGAGGCATTTTCGCAAGCCGACGGCTCTATGGCGCGAAAATACGGCGGCACCGGGTTGGGACTGACGATTTGCACCAGACTTGTCACGATGATGGGTGGGGCGATTTGGGTCGAGAGCGAACCCGGTCAAGGGAGCACGTTTCACTTTACGGTCCGAGCCTCGGTGCAGGACGCTTCCGGGCAACGTTCTGAGCCTCTCCAGCCGGAACAGTTGCGGAATCTGCACGCACTGATTGTGGACGACAACTTCACCAACCGAAAAGTCCTGACTGGGATGCTAACTCGTTGGGGGATGAAGCCGACGGCAGTGGAGGGTGGTCGAGCCGCACTTCAGGCGCTCGAAGTTGCAAAAAGCACGGGTCGTCCATTTCCCTTGATCCTGTTGGATGGACAAATGCCGGAGATGGACGGGTTTACTCTGGCTGAAAGGATAAAGAAAGACCCAGAGTTGGTCGGTGCCACAATTATGATGCTTACCTCAGCCGGCCACCTTGGAGACGCAGCCCGTTGTAGGGAACTCGGAATTTCCGCCTACCTTGTGAAACCGATCCGCCAGGGAGAATTGTTGCAAGGTATATGTGATGTCTTGAATCTATCGGCTCAAAAGAAAGCTCCGTTGGTGACCCGCCACACATTGGGTGAGGCCAGAAACCGGGCCCGAGTCCTGTTGGCCGAGGACAACGCCGTAAATCAAACACTCGCGGTCCATCTTCTTGAAAAGCGAGGTTACATCGTTTCAGTCGCGGGCAATGGTCTACTAGCCGTTGCTGCTGTCGACAAGGAGGACTTTGATGTTGTGCTTATGGATGTCCAAATGCCCGAGATGGACGGTTTTGAGGCGACAACCGCGATTCGGGAGAAGGAGAAGTCGACGGGCGTGCACATCCCTATCATCGCCATGACGGCACATGCCCTAAAGGGTGACGAGGAGCGGTGCCTCTCCGTCGGGATGGACGCGTATATTTCAAAACCTATTCGCACAAATGAGCTCTTCGCAACGATTGAGCGGCTGCTCGGCAACGGTAATGAGGTCGGTGCAACCGATACCGTCGGTACCCAACAAAACTGATGTATCCGTGCCGCACCTTTGTTCTGCTTATTCAAGTGGTACCTTTTCCGACGTGAAGCGCTACAGTGTTTATTGACAGTGGCGCATTTGGCCGAAAACGGCGTAGTGGAAAGAGTCTTGGACCCGTCTACCGCATCAGTTGATCTGCCCAGGTTTTCCCTGCATCTCCGGTGTACGTTTACCGTCGCTGAGCACGACGGGATCATTGCTCCATACGGACTTTAGATCGGCCTCGATTTGCTCTTGTCGCGAGCGCGTCCAAGGCGCGTAGTGCCGCTCTGTTATCCGAATGCTGCTATGTCCGAGAAGAACAGAAACCTTGGCCGACCGTCGATGATCTCGGTCGCGCGCGTAGATTGCCTCTGATTGAATCAACTCCTTTTTTTGCGCTTTTGGTCACTCAGGCAAGTTGGACGTTCGCTTCCCCACCCCAGCCAAGTGGCTATAGCGACTTTGGCCCAAGTGGATATTGCCTTAAACCACCATCCAGCGCCAAGATCAAATAAATTGATCTTCTCGTCGCATCTTGTTGCTGGTTCCTGAGACACAGAGGGCGTCGGTGCGGATGTTCCTCAAGGTTCGAAAAGGCTTTCTCACCGCGGGGGATGAGAAGGCCAGAAATTATTTCTCTAAGAGGGGGTGTAGTCCGTGCTCAATCGAAAAGGTGTCCGGCATTATAAGGTTACGCAGTTTGGTGTGCGGCACGCTGTTGTTTTTGGCGCGTTGCTGTTGTGTTTGCCATTTCTGTCGCTGGCGCAGGATGCTAGCATCGTCGGCACGGTTACCGATCCTTCCGGATCGGCGGTTCCAAACGCAAGAATCACCGTTACCAATTCGGAAACGAGTTTAAGTCACACCGTTGTGAGCAGTGACTCAGGTCAATACGCACTTCCGGAACTGAAAATTGGTCACTACGATGCCAAGGCGGAAGCCCCGGGATTTAAAGTAGCCGAGCAAAAAGGCCTCGTGCTGCAAGTAGGGGACCGCGCTCGCGTTGATTTTAAAATGCAACTCGGCGGCGCTCAGGAAACCATCACCGTCGAAGCAGATCCGGTGCGGGTGCAGACCGATTCCGGTGAACAGAGCAACGTCATCACCGGCCAGCAGATCTCGCAGATCGCGGTGAGCGGGCGCAGCATTTATCAGCTTGCCGCTTTGACGCCAGGAGCCTCGAGCCAGATTGGCGGTGGTGGCATGAGCGCCGGAGTCGTCAACACTTCTGCCGGCGGCGACGCCAGCGTGGAATTCAACGGCATGCGGCAAAACCACAATCTCTATTTGCTGGATGGTGGGGAGGATGATGATCGCGGCGGTGCGGGCGGCATGAGCATTGCGCCCTCCAGCGACGCGATTGCAGAGTTTCGCGCTCTGACCTCGAACTACAGCGCTGACTATGGCCTCTCGTCGGGTGGAACGATGACCATGGTTCTCAAGTCCGGGTCGAGCACTCTCCACGCATCAGCCTGGGAATTCAACCGCAACGACGCATTCGACGCCCGCAACTTCTTCAACCCTGCGCCGCAGCCGGTTGCGGAACTGCGCTTGAACACGTTCGGGTTCAACGTGGGCGGCCCGGTAACTCTGGGGCGGCTCTACAATCGCGAACGCAAGAAGACGTTCTTCTTCTACAACATGGAGTGGCGGAGGCTGATTCAGGGTATCGTCAACAATGGACAGCCAGTGCCGCTGCCATCCACGTATGGAGGCGACTTTGGCGGCACCGTTATCGACGTCCCGACGGCAGCACAGGTTGCGCCGTCCGTTCTGGCAAAGAATTGCCCGGGTGATGTTCTTCCCGCCGGCATCGTGCAAGGTTCGCCGTTTCCAGGGAACACGATCCCGACTTGCATGATCAGCCCGAACGCGACGGCGCTGCTTAATGCTGGTCTTTTCCCAGCCCCCACGTCAGGCGACCAGTTCACTGGAGCCGCCACCTCGCCAACCAACGTGAAGGAAGAGATCGTCCGCATCGATCACAACTTCAGCAGCAAGTTCTCGGTATTCGGACATTTCATTGCTGAACAAGTCTCGCAGGGCTATTCTACCAGCCAGTGGAGCGGGGCCAACGTCCCTACCGTCGGCGATACCTTTGGCAACCCGTCGTACAGCGCGGTAGTCCACGCCACGTACGCCATCAGCTCCACTCTGCTTAACGAGACAGCGTTCAACTATAACGGTAACCGCATCAGCATCGTTCCGTTCGCCGGCGCTGGCTTGAGCAGCTTGGCAATACCGGCTGGCTTCGAAAGCAACAGGCTGTTCACAGGTCCGAACAACGATAACCGCTTTCCCAATATCGATTTGAACGGCTCGACCGGCACAAAAGTAGAAATCTCCAGCTGGCCGTGGCACAACGTAGCCGATGACTACCAGATCCGCGACGACATCTCGCTGACCAAAGGCGCACACCAGCTCAAGTTCGGCGGGAGCTGGGCGCTTTACAAGAAGGTCCAAGATCTATTTGGTCAGACCCAAGGCGGGTTTAACTTCGACGGCACCTTCACGGGAAATGACTTCGCCGACTTTTTGCTCGGCGACGCCAAGAGCTACCAGGAACTCGCTGTCCAGGACAGCGGACACTGGAACAATGTGTCGTGGGCTGCCTATGTTCAGGACAACTGGCGTGTGAACCGCAAGCTGACGCTTAACCTTGGCTTGCGCTGGGACGGCGTGCCGCACACCTATGAAGCGAACGACCGCATGGGCAACTTCTACCCATCGCTCTACAACCCAGCCAACGCGGCGACCTTGCTTCCCGACGGCACCATCAGCCCAAACAGCCCAGGTCTCGGCACCAGCCCTAATCCCATTCTGGCGGGCGTTCCTCTGTATCTGAATGGCATCGGCATCCCCGGTCAAGATGGAGTTCCTAAGGGCTTGGTGAACAATCACTGGGCAGCATTTGGTCCTCGATTGGGCTTTGCCTATGACCTGACCGGCGCCGGCAAGACCGTCATTCGTGGCGGCTTCGGCATCATGTACGAGCGCATTCAGGGCAACGACATGTACAACGCCGGACCCAACATCCCGTTCAGTTTGCAGGTCAACACGCCAGGGCCGGTGGAGTTCACCAACCCGTCCCTTGCGCTCGCGACCGGCACAGCTGCTGCGCTGCCGATTAACGCTGCCAGCGTCACCGGTCTGGCCATCAACAACTACAACCTACCGGCCAGCTACCAGTGGAGCGTCGGCGTACAGCGTCAATTGGGCGCGCGGTCGGTCTTGGGCATTTCCTACGTCGGGAACCAAAACCGGCACCAGAACGACTACCGGGAAACTAACCTGCCCGATGAAAGTGCGCTTTCCTCGCTCATCGCCGGTGGCATCTATACCTTGGCCCCCGGGTTGCCCTATCCGGGCTTCCACTCGATCGACCTGAGCGACAACGAAGCGAACTCGCACTACAACGCCTTTCAGGTTGACCTGACCTCCCAGGTGGGCCACGACCTTACCCTCCGTGCGTATTACACGCTCTCGCGAACGATCGATCCGACCACTGCGGGCAATGGCGGCGGTGATCTCGGGAACGTGTCGAATCCTTACGCAGGTTGGCAGTACGACAACGGACCGGGTGGATATGACCGCACGAACAACGCGGCAGTCAACTTCATCTACGACCTGCCGATCTTCCGAACCAGCCAGAACCATTTGCTGAAATCGACGCTGGGCGGCTGGGAGGTTTCCGGAATCGTGACACTGTCGGGCGGTCTGCCGATTAACCCACAACTGACCGGCGGACAAAGTAGCAACGGTTTGCCCAATGCCACCAACCGCCCCGATCTGATCGGTCCGGTCTCCTATCCCCACACGGCTGCCGAATGGTTCAGCACGTCAGCCTTCGCCGACCCAACTGTGGGCGGATGGGGCGACGCTGGACACAACTCGCTGCGTGGACCTGGCCGCGACAATTGGAACCTCTCGCTGTTCAAGAGCTTCGTGCTTAGCGAAGCTCGTGGCAGCCGGCTGGAACTCCGGGTGGAAAGCTTCAACACCTGGAATCACACCGAGTTCAATCAAGTCAGCAATGGCCTGGGCTCGAGCAATTTCGGCCAGGTTACTTCCGCCTTCGACCCGAGAGTGTTTCAGCTCGGGGGAAAGATTTATTTCTGACACCCCAGAAGTTGGTCAAGTTGCCCCGCTCCCGCTGGATTACCGGGGGAGCGGGGTTTCTTGATTACCATCGACGAAAACTCCCGAGATATCGGGGCTTCATCTTCGACTGCGGTACTCTGATCGTAATTCTTCGAAGTGGTTATTGCTGTCTGAGGCCTTTGCGCTAAGACTTATGAAGCTTCCGAACCGGAGCGACCAGCCTATGAGACTGTTTGCAACCTTAAATCTGATTCTCTTTGCGGCCGCTGTGGCCTTCGGAGGTTCTCAAGATCAAGGTGCTCCCCGTGCTCGCGGAATTGCTTGCTTCAGAGGCCTTCCGGTTGTCCCCCAGCCGATGCTCTCCTTCAACCAATGGACGCGGTGACGAGCGACCTGCGTTCGCATTTTCCGAACGAGTGGTCGGGCGCTTTTGCTCCACTGGGAACGTGCGGAGGATCCGGGATTTCCGCTCGGTATTCCTTATGACGGAAGCTGCAAGGTCGCTTCCAAGAAGCAAAACGGCGGCCGGATTTAATCACTCCCTGACGGACTTGTTTAATCGAAGCGAGGATGCTGAAGTTCGCGCCGTGTGCGTCGCAGCTTTGACGGAATTCGCAGAGGACCTTCTGACTCCTCAACCATTGGTGGATGCCCTATCCGATCCCGACCCAACTGTCGCAATGCAAGGGATTTTTGCGCTTGCGTACTTTCCTGTTGCACAAACGGTCGAATCACTTTGTCGCTTCATAGAATCCAAGGTGGATATCTCTTTTAAAGAATCTGCCATGGGTCAGCTTGGAAAACTTGGCGATCCGCGCGCAATTCCAACTCTTGTCAAAGTGCTCCTCCATACCGACAATGAGAACCTGGAGTCCATGAAGAACGATCCAGCTATGACAGTCCGACAGCGGGCCAACAGTCGAATGCGAAAACCGACGCGATCTTGAATGCGTCGACGTCGATCCATCGGTCAAATTAGAGGAAGGTGGGCGCACTCGCGAAAATTGTGATCGCCGAAATGTCCTGCGTCAATCGAGGCGAAGTTAGGGATGTCCGCAGTCAGCAGGAAGGTGCCTCGAAACCTGGGGTATGCGCCAGAAGAACGAGCAACTCCGAGTAGTCTCATCCTTATCTTGGCGATCTGACGATTGGGCAAAATGAAGGAAACAGCAGGAGGCGGAAGACGCAAGGGCAAGTTCGGAGAAAAGGGATAATTACTGGGTAGATGCCAACAGTTGGCACAACGATGCTCAGTACCGCGCACTTTGCGGCGCTTCCCACATCCGTTGAAGGGCTCACGTTAGTTACGCGTAGGGGCGCGAAATTCCCCGGTAGTTTCCGCATTTTGATTTTAATGGTGGTCATACCAAAGTTAACTCAAGTGGATATTGCGATAAACCACTGACGTGGCAAGATGACAGGTAAAGGTGCTGTCTAGACACACCGCCTACACACCCACAAAACGGGGAGCGCCCCAGGGCGCTCCTCAAGGCTAAGAAAAGTGCTAAGACTCCGATCTTTGCGATTACCCGCGAGAGCGCTGAGAGCACGCGGTCCGGGCGTATGTAAGCCCGGGCAAACGTGAGGGATGGGACAGCACGCCGCAGTGCGATCGCCAAGCGCGAGGACGCTGTGGCTCGCTGAGCAAACGAGTGGAAGAGATGAAGTGTGTGACTTCGGGCGTGGGCTTGGTCGCCGACGCAGAGATCAACAGATTGCAGTGGCCCGCGTGCTTTTCCGTCTTCGGCTCTTTCTTGGACGCATTTTTCGACTTGATGCCGAACCAAAGGATACCTTGGTAGCTTCGTTTGCGAGTCGCCTAACGCCGGAGGATCGTGCTCGTTCTCTTGTGGTGTCGGGAACGCCAGAAGGACCGTTCCGTGTCGTCTATCGACTCGAAGACGAACAGCTACTTGAAATACAGAATCGCACCGTCCATGCTGCGGCCCTCAGTGCCCTCGCTGAAAGGGCCGGTAGCTATCGATTCTACTTTGCGGTCTACGTGCGTCAGGGGACGTGGATTACGGCGTTCTACATGAGCTTAATCGATCCGTTCCGAAAATGGATGATCTATCCGGCCATGCTGAAACAAATTCGTGCAACCTGGGATCAGAATATCTGACCAAACGAATCGCCCTTGCGGCGATTTGTTAGTGACGAGGAGTAAACGGGATGAATTCGCGAAGGTGCCAACTCCAATGTAAGTTTAGCCGCTCGATCGTGTTCAAAGGTATTGTAGGTTTCCTCCGGCCAGAAGATTTCTCCGTTTAGTAAGGTGAAGCTACCATTGGGAAGGTTATGATGAGGATGCGTGCTTCGAAAGAATGCGAAAACTCGTCTCAGTGCGGCGGAGCGGCGGCAGCGTCTCATCGATGCGTCAATCGAACTCTTCGCCGACTATGGGTATGAAGCGACCTCGGTAGATGACATCGCGAGGAGAGCAGGCATTACGAAGCCCGTGGTCTATGATCACTTCTCCTCTAAGGAAGCGATCTTCATAGCGGCCTTGGAACTCATTCGCGATGGCCTGCTGGACCGGGGAGCGAAGGTCATCGCGAAGGAGACAGAACCGGGCGGTCGCCTATTGGCAGGTATACACGCGTTCTTCGATTTCATCGAGGAGACCCCGAAAAGTGCGCGCGTTCTAATCATGGGTTCAAAAGGCGCTCCGTCTATTATCGAAGCGTGCCAACGTGTCCAAGCGCAAGCGACCAGCGGTATTGCCAGCCTTATGAAGTCGAGTCGTCCCGGTTCGCGATCCTCCAACAAGAACGAACGAGCACTGTTCTTGACTGCTGAATTCGTCAAGAAAGGCATGCATGGGCTTGCGGAGTGGTGGATGGACCATCCCGACGTTCCGCGGAAAGAAGTTGAAGGCGTCTTGGCTGCAGTCTTGAAGAACGGTACAGCTCGCGCTGGCGAATGGCACTTGCCGTTCACTAAATAATATTGCTACTGGCTCCGCCTTTTGCTTCCCCGCGCTCTGCCCGCGCGATTCAGCTTCGGTCGATTCGCAGAGATCGTCGGCAAATTATGGTCTACCATTGGCAATAAAGATACACAGAGCGAAGAGAGCCACATTCACAACAATTGGCTTTCTTTCTCGGAGGCGAAAGTGGATGCCAGCCGCGCCGACCATCAGAATCGCTAGTCCCATCGCCGCAAATTTCGTTAGAAATTGATCCTTGCTTAGCGCAATCGGCAGAACCACTCCGACCGCTCCGAACAATTCGCAGCACGCGACGAATCGTACCAGGGCTAGCGGCAGGCTAGCGGCACCCGTCTGCCCTGTAGCTGCCATCTTCTCCTTCGACATAATCAGTTTGGCGAGACCTGAACCGAGGAAAACGAGGGCCACCAATGACTGAGCAATCCATAAAGCAATGTTCATGACACCCTCCTTCAACATAATAACCTACCGGATAGTAGGTTGCCAGAGACCCGTCGCCCGGACGGGATCATCTTGGGCGAGATACGAGGCGGCGAGGCGGCTCCTTAGGTAGTTCGCGTTGCTCGAAATGTTGGCCGTCTTGGAATCAGATGGCTCCTGATCGAAGAACCGCCACCATTCTTGAACTCATGGGTTGGTCCAACTTTCTGGCGTTACTGTTGATGACACTTCCTTCCCCCAAGTGGCCCGCAAGTAACCGATTCCAGACCGATGAGGTTTGCGAAATGGGGTGTCCACAAACGGATGTTTTTCATGCAGGCTTTTAGCCGCCGAACAATTCCTACTTCAGCGCGGGAATTATAGTGGTCACATCAAATCCGGCGAAAGTGGCTATTGCGATAGAACAATGGATGAGCGTTTAATGTGGGTATTGTTTGGAAATTGAACTTGCCAGCGCCGATCTTGAGACCGATGCACCGGGAGCGTGCAAGCCCGACACCACGCGGTCGGGCGGCGCGACAGAGGGGCAGACGGCAAAATTGACCACGCGACGTAATCAAACATCACCACGTTGCTGTCGGAGCTGGATTTCCTGTTATTCGCCGGGCTTGCCCGCGGGCTTTCATGATTAACTTCTTCCACAATTTTTGTCACCCCATGTTTGCTCTTGCAGTCTTGTTCATCTCCGGTGGGACGTTCTGGCCATATTTCGGGGGAGCGGCAATCTTAGTCATCGGAATAGCAAGGGTCAGGAAGGGCAGAGTCTGGCAAGCGTATGGACTCGATAGGCTCATCCTTTTTGGCCCCTTGTTGTTTGCAATTCCGATGGCCATCTTCGGAATGGATCACTTGGTGGCGGCCAAGGCGATCGCGACGGTTGTGCCGTCGTGGATCCCGGGACAGTTATTCTGGGCCTATTTTGTCGGAGTCGCTCTTATCGCTGCTGCCCTTAGCCTGGCTACAAAAACACAGCCGCACTTGTCTGCGGCCCTACTTGGAATCATGATTTTCCTTTTTGTATTGTTGATTCACCTACCTTCTTGCCTCGCGACTCCTTACGACAAGACGAAGCTCACTCTCGTTCTTAGAGACTTGACTCTGAGCGCCGGCGCGCTGGCCTTCGCCGCGTCGAGATCCGAGCACGGGCGAGCCAGGCGCGCACCCGGGTGGCTTCAGGGTTCGCAGGTAGAAGGCCTGAGCTCAAAATTGATCGTACTTTCTCGGTTCCTCATCGCGATTTCGATCGCGGTCTTCGGCATCGACCATTACCTGTACCCCAGCTTCGCTCCGGGTATTCCCCAGGAAGGTGCGGTTTTCGTGACCATGCCCGCATGGATTCCGGGACATGAGTTCTGGGCGTACTTGACCGGCACGATCTTTGTTGCTTGCGCCGGGGGTCTCACAACTCGGAAACATGCTCGTTCCGCAGCAACGGTTTTGGGCTTGACCGTGCTTATCTTGGCTCTGTTCGTTTACCTTCCCCTTACCCTCGCCAAGGCTTCGGACGTAGCGAACGGTCTGAACTATCTGGCAATCCACCTCGCCCTGGCCGGAGCTGTCTTACTTCTCGCCGGCTCTTCGTCCGCGGTAGATGTTGACTATGCCACTGTTGCTGAAGCTGAAGGATCATGATCGAATACGGCGCGCGCTGCGGGCGCGTGATGCGAACGGACCGGCAGAAACGGATCATCGCGGCATGGCGAACGTATGCTGCGCGGCATCTCTGGACCGCAGAAGTAAATGTGATCCCGACATCTAGGCGTGCGCGTGACTGAGGCCCTGCCATTGTTGATCGACCGAGTGAACACGCCCATCGGCGAGATGTTCATCGTTGCCGACCGCGAAGGAAACTTGCGCGCTGTCGATTGGGCAGACCACGAGACACGCATGCGTCGATTTCTGCGTCTTCACTACGGTGAAAATGGGTTTACGCTCGAACCGGCTCGCAATCCGAATGACTTAACGTACGCGATCAGCAGGTACTTTCAGGGAGAGTTGACGGCGATAGACATCTTGCCAGTACAAACAAGCGGTACGCCTTTTCAGCGCGAAGTGTGGCGTGCGTTGCGAAACATCCCCTGCGGCACGACCGTTTCTTACGCGAAGCTTGCCGAGCAAATTGGTCGACCTGCGGCTTTCAGGGCCGTTGGTTTGGCCAATGGTTCAAATCCGGTTGGAGTTGTAGTGCCTTGTCATCGCGTGATCGGAGCCAATGGTTCGCTCACTGGTTATGGTGGCGGTATCGAGCGTAAGTCCTGGCTTCTGAAACATGAAGCTACCAGGCGAAGGATGTAGGTTTTGCTGCCTCGTGTGTGCCGACAATGAGCTTTGGCGCGCGAAGGCAGGTTGCGCGTATGTAACTCGTATATGTTTCCCCAAGGATTCGATTCATTGAGGTGTTCCATGATGTAAAGAGTACTGGTTAGTGCATGCCTCCTGGGCCAGCCCGTCAGATACAACGGCGAAGACGCAAGAGTTGAGGACCAGATCATCACCCGATAGATTTCGGACGGGCGAATCGTCGGCGTTTGCCCGGAATTGACTGCGGGATTTGGTGTGCCGCGTCCAGCGGCGGAAATCGTCGGCAGCGGAGGCGCTGCCGTGCTCGACGGCGTGGCACGCGTGATTGAGGCCGGCGGCAAGGATGTCACGCCGCTGTTTGTGGCCGGTGCACCAGCCGCTCTCGAACTCGCCCGGGCGTACTGCATACGCATTGCCGTTCTGACGGATGGAAGCCCATCATGTGGTACTTCATACCTTTGCGATGGGACCTTCGGAGGAGGCAAAGCATACAGCCCAAATGGGTGTCACCGCTGCTTTACTGCACCGTCATGGTGTCGCGGTATTTAGTCAGTTCGAGTTCGTTTTGGCCGATCAACATCTAAGACAAAAGGCATTCGGAAATCGATCACATTGCCGAACGCATGTCTAATGGAACACACCGGAACGGAGCGAGGTCGCGCCTTTGGCGGGCGCTTCATAAAAAAACTCGCCGGCAATTCCATTCGGATACCGTTTCATGACCATCGCGCGGTTCTGCAGGTGTGGCAACAGCCATTGCGATACATTGAGGTAATACTGCAAGAGGTCGCGTTTGGTCAGACCCGAATCAGGCCAAAATATCTTTTGTAAAATTGTTAAGCGTACCGAGCCGCCTTCAACGCTAAACTCGACTTCATCAACGCCCGCTGGTATTTCGACCGATCCAAGCGGTACAGCCCGGCCTCTACGTTTGCCCTTGATGCTTGCCCTGCTTTTCCTTTTTCTAACTCCAATTCGATGACCTACGCCTCTCCCCGGACATGCTACCGCTCAGGGCACCAGCGGCGGGAATCATACAAGTTCAATTTTGAGATTTGATCTCGGAGCCTGTGACTCTGCCGGAAACCTGAGCTGGGGTTGGGAGTTGCGAGCGATCCCAACCGCCGCCCAGCGCTTCAATTAATTGCACGGAATCAGCCATCGCCTGAGTGCGAAGCGAAGCGAGCGTTTGCTGATCGGAGAGCAGCGTGGTCTGCGCCACCAAAACGTTAAGATAGGTGTCCACGCCGGTGTAGTAGCGCGCCTTGGCCAACTCGAGATACCGCTCCGCCGAGCGCTCGGCTTCTTGTTCTTCCTGAATTTGTTTTGACAAGATGCGCACCGCCGCCAGATTGTCTTCCACTTGTTGAAAGGCAGCGAGGACCGTCTGCCGATAGCCGGCGACATCTGCATTGTATAGCGCAACGAATTGAAGTACCGTGGCGCGTCGAAGTCCCGCATCAAACAGCGTTTCCGAGAGCGATGGTCCGACCGACCAAAACCGGCTCGGCCAATCAAAAAGCTTTGTAAATGCCGAGCTTTCAAAACCTCCCTGGGCGCCTAACGTCAAGGTGGGATAGTACGCTGCCGTGGCGATTCCGATCTGCGCGTTAGCGGCGGCCATAGCCCGCTCAGAAGCCGCGATGTCCGGCCGGCGTTCGAGAAGCTGCGAAGGCACACCAATCGGAATTACCGGCGGCGCCAATTCCAAGGGTTTAAAAGGAAGCGAAAAGCTTGAAGCCGTGGTGCCGATAAGTACGGCGATCGCGTGCTCGAATTGCGCCCGAGCGACTCCCAGATTGGTGCCGGCGGCGACAGCACTCTGCAACGCATTTTGCGCTTGAACGAGCGAGATTTGATCGTCAACTCCGGTTTCGTATCGGGCACGGGTCAGTTCAACGGATTTCTGATCCGCGTCAATGGTCTCGTTAAAAACTTTCAGTAAGGCATCCTGACCGCGAAGTTCAAACAGAAAAACCGCGAGGCTGGCCTGTTCGGTCAGCCGTTCGTTTTCGAGATCGGCGGCACTGAGCTGCGCATTATATTGTTCTTCGTGAATGGTGTTGCGAATCCGGCCCCACAGATCCGGCTCCCAGGAAACCGCAACGGGAAGCGAAAAGAGCGAAATTTGCTGGCCACCCCCGGTCGCCACCGGCGCGCCCGTTCCACTCGCTGTAGCCGCCGCTGAATTGCCCAAGTTCGCAGACGAACGTGATCTTTGGTAGGCGGGCGTCGTCCCTATGGTGGGATAGAGTTGCGAGTGCGCCTGCGCAATCAGCGTGCGCGCTTCCATGAAGTTTTCAAATGCCTGCTTGATATTTTGGTTGTTAACGTTGAGTTTTTCTTCCAGCTCATTCAATTCCGGATCGTTGTAAATCTCCCACCACTTGCCACGCAACATCGCATCCTGGGGATTCGCCACTTTCCACTGGTCAGAACCCGGGAACTGAGTTGGCGATTCTTTGTAAGTACCGGGCGGCGGCTGAGGTGTGGCGGCCGGGGCGTGATATTTAGGTCCTACCGTGCAGCCGACAAACAACACAGCCGCGATTGCGGCGCTGGCTAACACTCTCGGGTGAACGTTGATCATAGTCATGACGATCCGGCTAGTCGGCAGCCGAGGGCGCTGGCGAGGCTCCCTCTGGATGAAATGTGTCGCGCTCTTTTCCCAGAATGCGAAGGCGCAGACGATCCAGCGTGAGATAAACGACCGGCGTGGTATAGAGCGTGAGCAGTTGGCTCATGATCAGCCCACCAACGATGGTGATGCCCAGCGGACGGCGTAGCTCGGAGCCCGTGCCCGTCCCAAAGGCCAAAGGCAGCGCGCCGAAAAGCGCCGCCATCGTCGTCATCAGGATCGGACGAAAGCGCAACATGCAAGCTTCGAAAATAGAGTCCTCAGTGCTCAGGCCGCGTTCCCGTTCGGCTTGTAGCGCAAAATCGACCATCATAATCGCGTTTTTCTTTACGATGCCAATCAGCAACACGATGCCGATGATGGAAATGACATTGAGATCCTCTTTGAAGAGCATCAAAGCGAGAATGGCGCCGACGCTGGCGGAGGGCAACGTGGAAATGATCGTCAGTGGATGAATGAGGCTTTCGTACAGTACGCCCAAAACAATGTAGACCGCGAGAAGTGCGGTGAGTACAAGATATTTTTCGTTTGCGAGCGATTGCTGGTAAGCCTGCAACGTGCCCGCGAAAAACCCTTGAAGCGACACTGGAGCGCCGATGCGCTGCTTCATCTGATCGATGCGTAGAGTGGCTTCGCTCAGCGAAACTCCTGGCGCGAGATTGAAAGAGACGGTGACCGAGGGAAACAATCCGGTGTGATTGAGAGCCAGCGGTATTGTATTCGTTCGGGTTGTGGCCATGGTGAATAGTGGCGTATTCCCGGTGGCCGTAACGCTGCTGCTCCCCGTGGGATGAAAATAGATATCGTTGAGTCCATCAGGGGTTTGCGAATACTGGGGATCGACTTCCAAAACGACGTAGTACTGGTTCAACTGCGTGTAGATGATCGACACTTCCGATTGGCCAAATGCGCTGTAGATTCCCGCGTCGAGAGATTGCGCGGTTTGTCCAAGTTTCGCGGCCGTGACCCGGTCATAGTTCAGAAGAACATCCAAGCCCCCGTTTTGTTGGTCGGAGTTCACGTCCTGCAAGCCAGGAATACGTTTCATTTCGGCGAAGACCCGAGGTCCCCAAGTGCTCAAGTCCGAAATAGTGTCCGACTGAATGGTGTATTGATAGAGAGCGGAGCTGTTGCGTCCGCCGATGCGCAGATCCTGCGCTGCCTGAAGAAAAATGGAAGCTACGGGTAGTCGATTCAGCTGCGGGCGCAGACGATTGATGATTTCCGGGGCCTGGATTTTGCGTTCTGATAATGGCTTAAGCGCAATGAAAATAAAGCCAGTGTTGGTGGCTCCGCCTCCTCCGGTAAAGCCCATCACATTCTGAACGGCGGGATCCTTAGTGATCACCCCTTCGATCTTTTGGATCGACTCATTCATGGCCGGGAAGGAAGCATCTTGAGGCCCCTGCAGGCCTCCCGAGAGCACGCCAGTGTCTTGTTGGGGAAAGAAACCCTTGGGAATTTTATAGACCAACGCGATGTTGAGGACAATGGTCAGGAAAAGAACGGTGAGCGTGAGGAACGAATTTTGTAAGACCCAACGAAGGCTTCCCCGGTAGCCCGACAACAATCCTTCAAACACTCTTTCCGATGCGCGGTATAGCCAGCCATGTTGGCGAGTGTGTTCGTTTCGAAGCAGGTACGCACACATCATCGGCGTAGTGCTCAGCGAAATCACCATGGAAACGAGAATCGCGGTGGACAGCGTAATCGCAAATTCGCGGAACAGACGCCCGACAATTCCACCCATCAGCAAAAGCGGAATGAATACCGCGATCAACGAAATGCTGATCGAAAAAACCGTGAACCCAATTTCCTTTGCGCCTTTGAGCGTCGCGGCAAACGGATCCATCCCCTCTTCAAGATGCCGGGTGATGTTCTCCATCACCACAATGGCATCGTCCACCACGAAACCGGTAGAGATGGTCAGCGCCATCAGCGAAAGATTGTCCAGGCTATAGCCGCACAGATACATAACCGAGAATGTTCCGATCAGAGAAACGGGCACAGCAACCGCCGGAATTAGAGTGGCCCGTCCGTTCCGTAAAAAGATGAACACCACGACAATTACCAGCACGATCGAAAGGCTCAGTGTGCGTTCCACATCACTTACCGACGCACGGATCGTGGTGGTGCGATCTAAGACTAACGTGGTCTCAATGCCTTGCGGGATCGAGGCCTTAAGGGAAGGCAGCTCCGCGCGAATGCGGTCGACGGTATCAATAATATTGGCGCCCGGCTGCCGAAAAATAATCAGCAAGATGGCGCGCTTGCCGTTCAGATATCCCGCGGCGCGAACGTTCTGTACTGAATCGATCACATCGGCAACATCCACCAAGTGAATGGCCGCTCCATTTTTGTAGCCAACGACCACCGGCTTGTAGTCTTCCGCGTGCGAAATTTGGTCATTCGCCAGAATGTCCGCGGTTGTACTGCCGTTTGTGATCTGCCCTTTAGCCAGGTCCGAGTTTTGCAGACGTAGCACCGACTGGACATCGGTCATCGCCAGTCCGTAGCTCGCCAGTTTTGTAGGATTGACCTCAACGCGGACCGAAGGCAAAGCGCCCCCGCCGACGTTCACCTGCCCTACACCTTGAATTTGCGAAAGTTTTTGTTGAATAACAGTCGAGGCTTCGTCGTAGAGCTTGTCCGGCCCATATTTATTGGAGGTCAGGCCCAGAATCATGATGGGCGAATCGGCAGGGTTGACCTTGCGATACGTCGGATTGGCGGGGAGGTTCGCAGGTAAATATGTTCGCGCCGCATTGATGGCGGCCTCGACGTCTCGCGCGGCTCCGTCAATATTTCGGCTGAGATCGAACTGAATCGTCACCGCAGTTGTCCCCAAACTGCTGGACGATGTCATTTCCGTAACTCCGGCGATATGGCCAAACTGACGCTCGAGAGGAGTGGCCACCGAAGACGCCATAATCTCCGCACTGGCTCCAGGTAAGCTAGCGCCTACGGAGATGGTCGGAAAATCCACCTGCGGCAACGGCGACACCGGAAGCACTTGAAACGCGATAGCTCCCGCGATGGCGATGGCAATGGTTATAAGCGTCGTCGCTACCGGCCGGCGGATAAAAGGGGCGGATACGTTCATGTTGACTCTGCCGTTTGCGGTTCGCCGCCGGTATTCAACACATGAGATTTTCGCGAAAAGCGCTGCGCGATTCGGTCGAAGAAGATGTAAATAACCGGCGTCGTGTACAGCGTAAGCACTTGGCTCACTAGCAGGCCGCCGACCATTGCGATGCCCAGCGGCCGTCGAAGTTCAGAACCAATTCCTTTTCCGAACGCCAGCGGCAGGCCGCCTAGTAACGCGGCCATCGTAGTCATCATGATGGGCCGGAAACGAAGCAGGCAGGCCTCATAGATGGCGTCTGTCGAGTTTTTTCCGTGATTGCGTTCAGCATCCAAAGCAAAATCGACCATCATAATGCCGTTCTTCTTGACGATGCCGATCAGCAGCACCAATCCGATGATGGCCACGACGCTCAGGTCCTGACGAAAAAGTATCAATGCCAGAAACGCGCCAACGCCCGCAGAAGGCAGCGTGGAAAGAATCGTAATCGGATGGATGAAGCTTTCATACAACACGCCTAGGACGATGTACACGGTGACCAACGCAGCGAGAATCAGCAGGGGCATGTTCGAAAGCGAGTTTCGAAACGATGCCGCCGTCCCCTGAAAATCAGCCTGCAAACTGGCCGGCATATGCATATCTTCCTGAACCTTGGTGATGGCCGAGATAGCGCCGCCCAGCGCCGCGTTCGGAGCCAGGTTAAAAGAAACCGTAATGGCCGGAAATTGTCCTTGATGATTGATCGAAAGCGCCTGGGTTCTAACTTCGAAATGCGAAAATGCCCCGAGCGGCACGGCATTGCTCTTAGCCGAACTGGTTATTCCTGCGGAAGTCGCGCCCTTGCTTGAGGTTGCGCTCGAGGAGCTGGACGTAATCGCGTTCACGGGAGGAGTTAGAACATTCGCCGAAGCAGTATAAAGAGGCGAAGTGGTCGTCGCATTGGATCCCGCCGACGTAGAACCCTGCCCACTGGAACTCGCTGCGGCTCCCGACGTGCCGGAAGCAGCGTTCGCTTGAATATACAATTTGTTCAACTTGTCCGGATCCAGGGCAAACTGCGGCTCGGATTCCAAAATTACGTGGTACTGGTTCAACTGCGTATACATTGTGTTGATTTGCCGCTGGCCGAAAGCGTCGTATAACGTATTGTCGATCGTGGTTGGCGCGATTCCCAGCCGCGAAGCCGTCGCGCGATCGATCACCAGATACACCGCAAGCCCCCCTGGTTGCTGGTCCGTCGCCACATCTTCCAGTTCCGGCAATTTCTTTAAATTGGTCACGAAGCGATTGGTCCAGTCGGCCAGTTCGTTCGGGTCGGGATCTTCGAGCGTGTACTGGTATTGCGTGCGGCTAACGCGATCATCCACGGTGATGTTCTGCACCGGCTGCATATACATCTGAATTCCCTGCACATCATTCAGCTTGGTCTGCAGCCGTCGGATAACGTCCGACGCGTCGAGGTCACGCTGCTCCAGCGGCTTCAGATTGATAGACAGCCTGCCGCTGTTGGTGGTGATGTTGGTTCCGTCAGCACCGATAAACGAAGAAAGGCTCTGCACAGCGGGGTCCGCCAGAATGACGTCGGCGATTTCCTGCTGCTTCGCAGCCATTGCTGCGGGCCCAATCGTCGGCGGCGCCTGCGAAATGCCTTGAATGATCCCCGTGTCCTGAACCGGGAAAAATCCTTTGGGAATGATGATATAGAGGAAAATCGTGAGCACTAGAGTTCCCAGCGCGATCATCAGCGTGATGAACTGGTGCCCAAGCACGAACTTCAAGGTGCGGCCGTAAAAGGCGATCATGCGCTCGAACATGTGCTCCGAAGCCACGTAAAAACGCCCCTGTTTTTCCTTGGGGTTGTGCTTCAGGATGCGCGACGCCATCATCGGCGTGAGCGTCAAGGAAACGACCGCGGAAACCACAATGGTCACCGCCAAGGTAACTGCAAATTCCCGGAACAAGCGGCCGACAACATCTCCCATGAAAAGCAGCGGAATCAGCACCGCGATCAAAGAAACCGTCAACGACAAAATCGTGAACCCGATCTGCTCGGCTCCCTTCAAAGCCGCCTCCATTGGAGGATCGCCGGCTTCGATATATCGTGAAATGTTTTCGACCATCACGATCGCGTCGTCCACGACGAAGCCCGTTGAAATCGTAAGCGCCATCAACGACAAGTTATCCAGGCTATAGCCCAGCGCGTACATCGCAGCGAAGGTGCCTACCAACGACAACGGCACGGCTACGCTGGGAATAATCGTCGCGTATAGGTTTCGCAGAAAAAGAAAGATCACCAGGACGACCAGCGCAACGGTCAGCATCAACTCAAACTCAACGTCGGATACCGATGCCTGAATCGGCGTAGTAAGGTCGGTTAGCGTAGTAACGTCAATTCCCTTCGGCAGGTTCGCTTCGAGTTGCGGAAGCAGCGCCTTAATGCGCTTCACAACGCTGATCGTATTTCCGCCCGGCTGCCTCTGCACGTTTACAATGACCGCTGGCGTTTTGTTCATCCACGCAGCCTGATACTTATTCTCAATTCCATCCACGATCTTGGCCACGTCGGTAAGCATCACCGGCGCCCCGTTGCGATAAGCGACCACTACATTCCGGTAGTCCTTGCTGGTAACCAGCTGATCGTTCGCATCGATTTGATAGTCCTGTCGCGGTCCGTCAAAATTCCCCTTGGCCGCATTTACACTGGATTGCGTCACCGCCGTCCGCAAGTCCTCCAGATTGATCCCATAAGACGACAGCGCCGCCGGATTCGCCTGGATTCGAACCGCCGGCTTTTGCCCTCCGCTGATCGTCACTAGTCCAACGCCGCTCAGCTGCGAAATCTTCGGCGCCAGCCGGGTATCTACCAGATCTTCCACTTGCGAAAGTGGAAGGGAACTCGAGGTAATCGCCAAAGTCAGCACCGGCGCGTCCGCGGGATTGGTCTTGCTGTAAATCGGTGGCGCAGGCAAATTGGCCGGCAAATAACTCTGAGCGGCGTTGATCGCCGACTGCACCTCTTCTTCGGCGATGTCAATGTTCAGCGACAAAGCGAACTGCAGCACGACGACGGAAGTGCCACCCGAACTACTGGAAGTCATCTGACTCAGCCCTTGCAATTGCCCGAACTGCCGCTCCAAAGGCGCTGTTACCGTGGTCGCCACAACATCCGGGCTAGCCCCGGGGTAAAACGTCAAAACTTGAATTGTCGGGTAATCGACTTCTGGCAACGCCGACACCGGCAGCTGCGTATAGCTGACAATCCCCACCAGCAAGATCGCCGCCATCAGCAGCGCTGTCGCCACCGGTCTCAAAATAAAAGGACGTGACGGACTCAAGGAGCGCTACTCCCCTGTGTGTTTTGCGGGATAGGAGTTTTCGACACCACAACCTTGGAATTATCCTGCAACTTATCAAAGCTGCTATTCGCCAACACATCCCCAGGAGAAATACCGGTCACTTGCGTAGTCCCGCCATCCGTAACGCCAGTCTTAATGTTGCGCAAGTGTGCCGTATCATCCTGGATTACATAAACAAACGCAGTTTGCCCATTGTGCTGAATCGCAGAGCTAGGAATCAGCGTAGCGTCGGGCAGCGTATTCACCAGCAGCCGAACGTTCACAAATTGGTTGGGGAACAACGAAAGATCCTTATTCTCAAACAAACCACGCGCCTTCACCGTTCCCGTGGTGGTATCAATCTGATTGTCAATCGTCAGTAATTTCCCCGAAGTAATCTTCTTCTGCCCACCGCGATCAAAAGCATCAACGGTAAGCACCGCGCCCTTATGCAAGCGATCCTGCACCGGCCCGAGACTGTCTTCAGAAATCGTGAAGATCACAGTAATCGGCTGAATCTGCGTAATCACCGCCAGCGTCAAAGTCCCCGACGACTGCACCACATTCCCGGGATCCACCAATCGCAATCCAACTCTCCCCGTAATCGGCGCATTAATATGGCAAAAATCCACCTGCACCTGGTCAAACTGCACCATGCCCTGATCCAGCTTCACCGTACCCTGATCCTGCAATACAATTTTCTGCTGATCGTCTAAAGTCTGCTTCGGTATCGCATTCCGATTCCAGGCGTCCTGGTAGCGTTCCAAATCCATTCTCGCCTGCCCCAAAATATTTTCGTCGCGCTCCAGCGTGCCCTGAGCCTGCAAAAGCGTCGCCTGATAAGGGCGCGCATCAATATCAATCAACGGATCGCCTTTGCGAACAATCTGCCCTTCCTTGAAATGGACTTCCGTAACAATTCCATTCACCTGGCTGGTAATCGAAGACGTATAAACCGGCGTGACAGTGCCAATCGCATCCAAATACACTCCGATGTCGCCCTTCGTAGCCGTCGCCGTAGTCAGCGTAACCGGCCCGAATCCACCACCCTTGGGCGATTTCTTAGTAGCCGCCGTATCATCGTGGTGTCGCAATACCAGCAAGAACCCTCCGCCGAAGATAATTAGCAGCAGGATCCACACAATAATCCGCACGGTTTTATGCTGTGTAGGCGGTGGAGGAGGAAGTTGGTGGTCCGGCCCAACGTGTGGGCGCTCATTCGGATCGGCGGGCAATCGGAATCCTCATTATTCAATAAGTTCGGACCGTCTCACACTTGTCCGTATTCTACTGACGGATTTTGGCCCCGGTTGGATACACACCTTGCAAAAATAGCTCCCCCCTCAGACACGCAACTCCGCTTGTCATAAGGGTTTAACTTAGATGATCGGACTAGGGATTTTGGCGGCAGCACCCCGCGCTCTGCACCCTATCGGTGGGTAGCGCTGGGCTTGTACGCTAGCGCATGACGGGGTCCGCGGAGCCCTGCGGCCCGGTAAGCCGCACGGAATTTCGCACCGCTCAACGCCAATGCAGCAAAGCATCTCCCACCGGCCCAATATCCAAAGACAACTGCCGTTCCGGCCGCGAGCAATCCAAAGCCGTATTCGCCTGATACAAGTCCTGCACCGGCGTCCGATAAGGCGGATCCGCAACGCTGATCTGCAACAACACCGGCCCGCCTTTAAAATTCTCGAGTGTTGTCACCCCATCCTTGGTCCAAAGCGACTGGTTCTCCCCATTCACCAAGATATCGTAGGCCCGAGACGTCGCCTTCTTAGCCGTGTAATGCACCTGCACATTGATCGTGCAAGCCCCGCCCCTCCCTACATCCACCCGCTCCGCCTTGGCAACCTGCACCTGCGTCAACATCTGCGACTGAATCGATCCTGCGAATCCCAGCGCCGCCTTTCCCAAAGGCTGCTTCTCAAAAGGTCGGCTACCATTCGTCCGCGTCATAGCCGAATAAAGATACCCTCCCTGCCGGATCGTGTTTGAACTCGAGCTCCCAAAAGCCAGCCCGCCCTTAGCCGCATCTAGCAAAGCATCGTTGTGACTAACCTTCGCACTGTAAGTCGAAGCTCCCGCCATTTCCTTCGCAGTCTGCGCATCCAACAATTTAGCTTCCACGTGCAAAATGTAATCACCCTTCTGGGGCTTATCGGTGGGCAACAGCGTAGTCACCAGCACACTATCCACTCCTGCCGACTGCGTATATTCCAGCATCGATTCCGGAATCAACGGACTATAAAGCCCACCAGGATTCAACAGCACAATCTCAAACGGCGCCCCCACCAGCTTGTCATAAACCATAGCCGTCATATTCTGAGCAAATTGCTGGCCATAAGAATCCCCGGTAGTATCAAACGTGGGCATAATGCCAACAATTCTCTTCCCGCCACTCTCCTGCGCGCTCGTACGCGCTGCCCCAACGAACAGGAGACATATCATCAAGCCTCGTGCGAACCTCATCTTCATCCCCCCCGCAGAGAGGCGCGCGTCCGGCACGCCTCGCGCTTCGCAGCCCACTCTAATGTGGAGCAGGCGTTGCCGTTGATGTCTTCTTCACCGCAGTCTTCGTCGTAGTCTTAGCCGGCTCCGAAGTCGTGGTTGCTCGACCGCCCTCCGAAGTTCCAGTAGCCCGCGCCACCACTTCCGCCGCGCTCGCGGCACCGACGCTCGCCTGCGTTACATTAAGCGAATCCACATTTTTCGTAGTAATCACCGAAGCCGGCGGCATGTACCAACTCTTGTCCCCGATCAGCAAAAAGTAGTCGTAGATGATGTACATGTTCCCAGGCAGCTGCCCCATATGCTGGCGCTGATAAAGCGCCACATACGTCTTCAGCTCTTTCTTGATCTGATCCTGCAACCCCGGATCATTCTGCGAAATCTGAAACAACGCATCTTCCAAATGCGGCTCCGCATAAGCCCCGCGGTCCGCATCGTACTGAATTGCCTGCAGAAACTCCCCCATAGCCGCCTGTTTTTCTTCCGGCGTACGCCCAGTAGCGATCATCACCTGTCCCAAATAGTAGTGCGCTCGCGGATCATTGGTCCGTAATTTCACCGCCTGATCCAGGTCGTCCCGAGCCTCGTCATACAAATCGTAATCCAGCGCAATCACGCCGTTATCCCGCTTCAGAGCCGACATCAGCAATTGAAACTCTGGGCCAGAACTAATCAAACCCTTCTTAGCCCGCGCCTCCAGATCCGCCTTATAGGCCGAAGTGATCAGCCGGGTAATCTGCGCCTGTCGTTCCCGCGTCCGTTCCGGTTTCCCAATAAATCCCAACCCCACGCGGCTATCACGACCCACCAAATTATCCAGGCGCGCATACATTCGAGGAATCTCACGTGCATCGTAATTTTGCTCCAGCATATATTTCAGTCCGGCCTCATCCGCTTCATCCTCATAAACCGCGGACCACTCCGTAGGTTGAAATCGATTTCGAAACAAAAACCCCCCCGCGATTCCTCCAGCCGCCCCGATCCCAGCTCCAATCAAAGCCCCGGAATATCCGCCAACCGCTCCCCCGATGGCCGCGCCGCCTACCGCCGAAGCCACCCCAAAAATCGTCCGCTTCTTGCCGACCTCCGCAGTCTTCTCCCGATCGAATTCCTCCTCAAGAATTTCATTGCGGATGGTGTTGTACGTATGCCGCTTCTCAACGTGCGCAATCTCGTGCCCCAGCACGTAAGCCAACTGCGCCTCGCTGTCCAGCATCGACACTAATCCCGTCGAAATATAAATCGTCCCGGTAGTAAGCGCCTCCGCCCGCGGAACCGGATCCAGCAGCAACCGGAACGAATACAAATTCGGCGAACCCGGCGGCACAATCTTCTGCCCCAGCGAGTTCACATACCGCACCAAAATCGGATTGTTATACAACTCCCCAAAATTCTGCCGAAACGTAGCCAACTCCGCAGGAGACAATTCCCCCAGATCGGAAGAGCACACGTCTGAACTCCAGTCACTTAGGCATCTC
>OBLW0100000230.1_pt1 | contig 47776 bp, 41 predicted proteins | sample 1520161 | NCBI WGS metagenome assembly OBLW01 (sample SAMEA3539309, study PRJEB22396) | soil metagenome | biome: tundra; feature: field; material: soil | place: USA | collected 2010-05 | depth 0.15 m
TTTCATTGATGCCGTCGGTCGCAATCGGGCAGCGGGGCACATCGACCAGGTCGAAACGGGTGCCCTGGCGCAGAAAACCTATGGGAAAATCAGCCGCCTGTTCCGGTTTGGGCGCGTTGAAATGCGGGGTGATCTTTGACCGATACCCATACTCCCGCGGCGAAGCGATGACGGGATCCACGGGAAATGAAGCTCCGGCCATGTGTTCAAGAAGCTCGGCCACCTGGCGGCGCTTCCATGCGAGCTGGCTGCTGTAATTCAGGTGCTGGTATTGGCATCCGCCGCAGCGGCCGAAAAGGGGGCAGGCCGGGGCTATCCGTTCCGCTGACGGCGCAAGCACCTCGACGAGATCGGCCTCCGAATAGTTCTTATGATTCCGGTATATGCGGGCCCGGACGCGTTCGCCCGGAAGGGCGAAGGGAATCATAACCACCCACGACTTTTCTTCGGGTTCGGAGGCCGAAGCGGAAACACGCCCCAATCCCAGGCCGAGATTCGTGAGCGTGGAGACCTCCAACTCGATCTCCTGGTGGTAGGCGAATGGCTTGTCGTTGAATTTCCTGTTTCGGGACACGGGCGGGAAGCTGTCCTCCATACCATTCCGGCGTTCGAAGTCGACAACCGCGATTTTGGCCGTGCTCTCCGCGCCTGCTGTGATCAAATGGGAGCCCATGCCCGTTGAGAAGATCTCCAGCCTGCAAAACCCGCGGGTGAAGCAGCTCGTGAAGCTGCGCGATCGCCGGCCGCGCGATGAGGCGGGCGTATTCCTGGTCGAGGGCTATCGGGAAATCCGCCGGGCCATGGAAAAGGGCGCCAAACTGCGCGAACTGTACTATTCGCCGCCTTGGTTCCTGGGCTCAAACGAGCCGGAACTCCTGTCCCGGGCCGCAGCGGCCGGAACGGAGCTCATCGAACTTTCCAAGGAAGCGTTTGCCAAGGTGGCCTACCGGGAGAGACCGGACGGACTGCTCGCGGTCGCGCCCCAGTGGAAAGCCACGCTGGCCGAACTCGGCGCCTCCCTGCCCCCGGCTGGGGCGGCCCCTCCTTTTTTCCTGGTCGTCGAGGCGATCGAAAAGCCCGGAAACCTCGGCACAATCCTCCGAAGCGTGGACGCGGCCGGGTGCCATGGAATCATCGTTTGCGATCCGGTAACCGACCTTTTCAATCCAAACGTCGTCCGGGCGTCGACCGGCGTCCTTTTCTCGGTTCCCTGCGCGGTCGCCGAGGGGCCCGAAGTCGTTGCATGGCTGCGGGCACGAAAGATCCGGATCGCAGCGACGACTCCGGGCGCGGCGCTGCTTTACACCGACGCCGACTTGCGCGGACCGCTGGCCGTGGTGATGGGCTGCGAGCAATACGGGTTGAGCGAGTTCTGGCTCAAGAACGCCGATCTTTGCGTGCGGATCCCGATGGCCGGCCAGGCCGACTCGCTCAACGTCGCGATGGCGGCGATCATCGCCTTGTTTGAGGCGGTGCGCCAGCGGACGGATCTCAAAGCCCCGCGGCCCTGATCCAGTCCGTCAGTTCGGCCGTTCCGGCGGCCATGCTGACGCGGGGGGCGTACCCAAGATCCCGCCGCGCGGCGGAAATGTCGAACCAGTGTTCCTTGGCAAACTCGGCGGCGACAAAGCGGGTGAGCGGGGGTTCGCCGGCCAGCGGCAGGATGCGCCATGCCGCCTCGCAGGCGGCGCCGATCGCAGTCGCGACCGGAAGTGAGATCCGGCGTACGACCTGTGGGCGGCCGAGGGCGGACAACAGCTCGTTGATCCAGCCCCAAAGGGATACGGGTTCGCCGTTTGTGATGAAATAGGCGCGGCCACACGCAGGACTGGGGCAATCGAAATCCGAGCCGGGGATCCGGGCCGCGGCCAGCGAAGCTTCGGCAAGGAGGTGGGCGTCCACGACGTTCTCGACATGAACCATATCGACGCGGTTATGGCCGGACCCCACGATGCGAAGGCGGCCGGAACGCGCCCGCGCCAGGAGGCGGGGGATCAGGTGGGGGTCGCCGGGGCCCCAGATCAAATGCGGGCGGAGGGCCACTGTCTTCAACCCGGGCGAATTGGCCGCGAGAACTTCGCGCTCGGCGATCGCCTTGGTCAGGGGATAAGGGCTCGGACATCCTGTCGTGAGCGGCAGCGACTCGCCCACGCCGGCGAGATCACGCCCGTTGTAGACCACGCTCGGCGTGCTTGTGTAGACCAGGCGGGGAACGCCTTCCTTCCGGCACGCGGCCACAATGGCCCGGGTTCCCAGGATATTCACACGGAAGTAATCGGCGTACCGGCCCCAGACACCGACTTTCGCAGCGACGTGGAAGACGGTGCCTGTCCCCGCGCAAGCGGCCCGGGCGGCGTCCGCGTCGTCGATGGATGCGCGGATGAACCGCACCCCGCGCGCCTCAAGGTCGGGCGCCGGGGTCCTCGCGAGGACCCGTACGGTGCGGCCCTGGGCGAGCAGGCGTTCGACGATGCGCCGGCCGAGAAATCCCGTTCCTCCGGTCACAAGGACCGGCTCCCGGGGATGAGTGATGGGCTGAGACGAGGTCATTCCACAAGCGTTGCCGAGGGTCTGCGGGCGGCCCACCGCGCCAGGGCGAGCCTGTGGATCTTTGCGTTATGACGCACATCGACCGGGAATCGGGCGTGAAAATAAAAGGTGCGGATCTTGGCGGTCAGCGGGTTGCCAAGGGCCAGTTGGCGCAGGTCCTGGGCGATGGAAGCGGCCTCGCCGCGGTTCCTGGGCGCCGTCTCGGCCACAATCGCAGGTTCCTGCTTTCCCGGCGCGCCGAGGCCGATCAGGGCGCAACGGGCGGCGCGCGGGTGCCTCCGGAACACCTGTTCGCAGGGCTCGGTGAACAGGGTTCCGTCGGCGGTTTCAACCCGCTCGGCCTTCCGCCCGCAGAACCACAGGCGCCCGGAGGAGTCGAGGTAGCCGCAGTCGCCCATGCGGTGCCAGCAGACGTCACCGTCCCTGATCTTTGCCGCAGCCGTGACCCCGGGCGGGCCGTCGTATTCGCGCGTGACGACCGGACCGCTGACGATGATTTCGCCGATGGTGCCCGGCGGAAGCTCGCTCGCCGACGCCAGTGTTGGAATGGGATCCTCGGTGATTGCGATGATTTTCACGCGGACGCCGGCCACCGGTTTTCCAACGCAGGCTCCGGGCGACGACTCAAGCGACTCGAGCTCGCCGGCCTCGATGGAGGAGACGGGCAGCGCCTCCGTTGCCCCGTAGGGGCTGTGCAGCCTTCCGTTCGGAAGGAAGTCCCGCGAGGCGGTCCACAATGCAGCGGGCACCGGGGCGCCCGCGCAGAGAACCCGCTTGAGACTCGGAAGGCTTGTTCCGCGTTCCCTGCAGTAGTCGGATATGATTCGCCACAGGGTGGGGGAGCCGAAGGAGTTGGTGACTCCTTCCTGCCGGATGGCCTGCACGATCCGGGAGGGGTCCGCCGAGGCGGGCCGGCGCGGGTCGATCTCCGGAACCACGGTGGCCATGCCGAGCGCCGGATTGAAAAGAGCGAAGATCGGCAGCAGCGGCAGATCGATCTCGCCCGGCTCGATGCCATAGGTCTCGCGGATCAGGCGCACTTGGGCTTCGAACATCCCATGCTCATAGCGCACGCCCTTGGGCGCTCCAGTGGAGCCGCTCGTAAAGACGATCGCGGCGAGTTCGCCGGGCTCATTTTGCGCCATGGCAGGGCTGGCGGGTCCGGACGGACCGCCTGCGCGGGCGAGTCTCGCGGTCAACGAGGAGCTTACCGAAACGCGGACTTCAACGCTTCGGAAAGCTCCCCGGACGACACGGCTCAGGGCTTGGGCTATCGGGATTCCAACAAGGGCGCGAGGCCGCGTCTGCACCACGCATCGAAAAAATCCAGCGAGCCCCATCCCGGGATCGATGACGACGGGCACCGCACCGATGCGAAACAAGGCAAAGGTACACGCGATCAGCGGAAGGCCGGGGCGAACCATGAGCAGCGTGCGATCTCCGCGCCGGAGACCGCGCCCGCCGAAACGCGCGACCCAGGCGGAGACTTCCGCATCGAGTTCGGCGAAGCTGAGCGCCAGGTAGTCGATGTCGCCCGCGCGGGTTCGCCCGCGCGGAATCTTTAGGGCGGGTGCCTGCGGCCGTGCCGCCGCCGTCGTGCCCAGATGGCGGGCGATATTGGAGTTGGGCGGCAAGGGGCGGTTCACTCCGCCTGGATCGACGGCTGTCCGCGCAGGAGATCGGCCTGCCAGGGCAGGAGGATGGCGTCGAGCTTGCGCGGATCGCGCGCGATCTGGGCGAGCTGCGAACGGTTGGCAATCAGGGTGGATTCGATCCCCAGGCGCGCCGACAGCGCATCGCGTTCGGTCTTTATCCTCTCCATGCGGTTGATTTCCCCCTGGGAAAGCGGTGTATGGTTCGGATCCCGGCCCGGCCGGCGCGGGAGGGTGCGCGGATCGCGCTCCAGGCCTGCCCGAACCGCCGCTTCGAGCGACTCGAACAGCCGGTTGTGCCGTTTGCCGAGATGAATCCCGCCCAGGACAGCCGCCGGCGAGCTCTTGCCCTCGGCCGCCTCCGCAATCTTCACGAGGGTATCGTTCGAGCAGACCTTGAAGGGCGGCGTGTCGATTTGCTGCGCCTTTTGTTCGCGCCAATGCCAGACGGCGTGCAGCACCGTGAGCCCCTGCCCGCGGAGCCGTTCGGATTTGCCGATGCGCCAGTCGTTCTCGCCGGGCGGCGCGAATCCGTCGGTCCCTGCCTTGATTTGGGCGCGGCACTGCTGCTCGAGCCAGTCCTTCCGCCCCAGGCGCACGAGATCACGGGTCAGGAGGTCGCGCAGCGCCGGCAGATGCCACACGTCCAGGGCTGCGTAATCCAGAAGCTTTGGGATAAGAGGCCGCCGCGACCAATTCGCCTTCTGGCCGTTCTTGTCGAGTTGGACGCCGAAGTGGTCCTCCAGGAGCGAGGCCAGTCCGATGCGCTGGCGGCCCAGGAGCTGCGCCGCCAGCATGGTGTCGAAAATGCTTTGCGCCTTGAAACCGCAAAGGTCGTGAAGCAGCCGGAGGTCGAAATCGCTGCCATGCATGACCAGGTGCTTATGCTCGAGGAGCGTCCAGAGCGGCGCGAGGTCGATGTTCGACAGGACATCCACGAGGTGCACTTTGCCGTCCACCAGAAACTGCAGCAGGCACACGCGCACCCGGTAATGAAACATGTTGTCAGCCTCCGTATCCAGGGCGACCTCGTCCACGCCATCGATCGCCGCCAGAAACGGACCGAGCTGACCGGGTTGGTCGATCAGCTCATAGGAAGGGGGTCGTCCGGGGGTCTTCACACCGAGCAGGCGGCGGACCGGTTGCGGCAGAAATCGGGAAATCATTTCTTACAGGCCGGAAGTTGCACCATCGACCGAAGGAGGGCGATTCTTAAACAGTGAGCCTTCGTCCGGGGCCCGCCCAGGGTTGGTCATGTGTGGGTCCAGGCGGAGAGAAAAGCGTCGACGAGGGACGGCAGTTCCTCGCTGTATCCCCCTTCAAGGATGGAGGCGACCGCAAGCCCGCTGGAATGGAGCCAGGTCCCCAGTTCCGCGAAATCCTCCATTTCGAGGGTCATCGATGTGATGGGATCCCGCGCGTAGGCGTCGAATCCGGCCGAAACGATGACAAGGTCCGGGCGAAAGCCGACGATCGCGTCCCAGGACGCCCGCAGGGATGCCATGTGTTCGGGCCGCGGCGTGAGCGGGTGGACCGGCCAGTTGCGGGAATTGCCGATATCGGAGGTGCCTGTCCCCGGATAGGCCGGGAATTCGTGAACGGAGCAGTACAGAAGCCCGGGCTTGTTCAGAAAGATTGCCTCGGTTCCGTTGCCGTGATGGGCGTCAAAATCCCAAACGGCTATCCGGACGGCCCCGAAGTTGCGCTGTGCCACGAGCGCCGCGACCGCGACCTGGTTCAGATAGCAGAATCCCATGGCCGCGTTGGCGGTTGCATGGTGTCCGGGCGGCCTCATGAGCGAAAAAACGGGGGTGTTGTGATCGAGCGCGTGGCTGGCCGCCTCGATCGCCGCCGCAACGGACCGGCGCGCATGGATGGCGATGCCGGGAAAATAGGGCGTGTCCGAGTCAAAATCGCGGGCTTCCTCCAATCGGGCGAGGTGGCTGGCGGTGTGCGCCAAAAGGAGCGATTCGTCCGACACCGATGTCAACGGGGCCATCCACTTCCATCCGGGATGTTCTGCGCGCAAGTGCTTCGCCACCCGAAGAACCCGGTCGCCGCGTTCGGGGCGCATGGGATCGCCATATTCGGCGCACCGGGGGTCATAAAGGATCAGCATCGTTCACCTCTTGCGATTTTCGCGCATATTTGCGGCGATAGGCATGGTCTGTTTCTGAATTAGATTTTGAGACTGGCAACAATTGCAAATCATGAAAGTCGTCGTGCTCTGTTCCGGAGGCATGGATTCCGTGACCGCGCTCCATTGGGCGAGGCGGGAGCACGATCCGGTCGCCGCGGTCAGTTTTGACTACGGAGCGAAGCACAATGCCCGCGAGATTCCCTTTGCAGCCGCCCAGGCGGCGGCGCTCGGCGTCCGCCACCGGTCGGTTGCGCTTCCCTTTGTGAACGAACTGTTCTCCTCGGCCCTTCTCAAGGGCGGCGGGGAGATTCCCGAGGGCCATTACGAGGCCGAAACCATGCGCCGGACGGTCGTCCCTTTTCGCAATGCAATCATGCTTTCGATCGCCGCCGGCATGGCCGAAAGCGCCGGCGCGAAGGGCCTGGTTATCGCGGCGCATGCGGGCGACCATGCGATATACCCTGACTGCCGTGAGGAATTCATGCTTGCGATGGGCGAAGCGATGAGGAGCGGGACGTATGCGGGCATCCGCCTTCTCCGGCCGTTCATCTCGATGGACAAGGCGGCGATCGTCGCCGAGGGAGCCCGCCTCGGGGTCGATTTCGGAAAAACCTGGTCCTGTTACAAGGGGGGAGCCATCCATTGCGGCCGGTGCGGCACGTGCGTCGAGCGGCGCGAGGCTTTCATCCGGGCCGGTGTCAGGGATCCCACCGTTTATGAGGACGAGGGTCCGCTCCCTCCCCGACCATGAACCGCGATTCGAATGACCGGGCGCAGGCGGCCTTCGGGACGCCGAAGGAAAGGCCCCCGTGCTGATTTGCGAGATCTTCCGCTCGATCCAGGGCGAGGGAGAGCTGGCGGGAGTACCCTCGGTCTTTGTGCGCACAAGCGGGTGCAACCTTCGCTGCGTGTGGTGCGACACGCCCTATGCCTCCTGGGAGCCGGAAGGGGAGAATCGAGGCGTGTCCGACATTGTGGCGGAGGTGCAGCGGTATGCCGCGGTCCGCCATGTCGTCCTGACCGGGGGCGAGCCGATGATCGCCAAGGATATCCGGGAACTCGCCTCCGAACTGAGGGGATTCGGCTACCACATCACCATCGAAACGGCGGCGACGATCCCTCCCGACGGAATCGCCTGCGATCTGGCCTCGCTTTCCCCAAAACTCCTCAATTCCGCGCCCGAAGCCGGGCGGCACGCTGCGTGGCGGAAGAAACATGAGGCGTCGCGCTGGCGTCCGGAGGCCGTGCGCGCGTGGATCGACGGCGGATACGCGTTCCAATTCAAGTTCGTCGTGACCGGGCCGGGCGATGTCGACGAAATCGAGGGCATGCTGGCCTCGCTGCAGCGCGAGATTCCCCGGCACAAGGTGCTGCTCATGCCCGAGGGGGTGACCGTCGAGGCCATTCGGGCGCGATCTGGATGGCTCGCCGACCTGTGCAAGGAGCGCGGATATCGCTACGCGCACCGATTGCACATCGAGCTGTTCGGCAATGTCCGCGGGACCTGAGCAGACGTCACGCTCTCTTCTTGAGTTCTTCCTTGAACCGGTCCGTGGGGCAATGGCTGCAGCCCCCGCCGGGGTGGCGGCGGGCGGCGAGCGCGCGCCATATCAGGCCGCCGAGGGCGATGGCCGAGATCGCAAGGGCGGCTGCGGTCTGGAAGGTGGAACTCATGACGCTGCCAACATATCCCGTTTAGGCTAGAAACCAAGGGCGCGGCCGGCCTGGTACACGACAAAGGTCACGATCCAGGCGGTGCCGGTCATGTAAAAAATCTGGAAGAGGGGCCATCGCAGGGAGTTTGTTTCGCGGCGAACAACGGCCACGGTGCTCATGCACTGCATCGCAAAGACGTAATAGATCATGAGGCTCAGGCAGACCAGCGGGGTGAAAAGGGCGCGGCCGTCGGGCCAGCGCGCATCGCGGAGCGCGGCCCGCAGCGGCGCTACGTTCACCGCCTTGCCTTCCCCGAAATTCTCAACGCTGAAGACAACCGCCGTTGAACTCACGAAGACCTCGCGGGCGGCGAACGAGCTGATGAGGCCGATGCCAACCCTCCAGTCGAACCCCAGCGGCTTGATCAGCGGCTCGATGGCGTGCCCGGCGTGGCCCGCAAAGCTGTGGGCGAGCTGTTCCTGCGCTGTTGCTCCCTGCGGGGCCCGGGGGTACGCGGAGAGAAACCAAAGGACGATGCTGATGGCGAGGATGACCGTTCCCGCGTTTCGAACGAAGACCCACGCCCGCTCCATCATGTGCAGGGCAACGTCCTTCAGGCGCGGCAGGTGATAAGGCGGCAGTTCCATGATCATCATGGACGGGACGCCCTTGAGCAGCGTGCGCTTGAAGAGCCACGCGAAGCCGAAGGCGCCCCCGGTCCCGAGACCGTACATGAGCATCATGATGCCCACTTTGGTGACCAGGGGCACGCGATCGCCGGGCACCAGTGCGGCGATCATGAGCAGGTAAACGGGCAGGCGCGCCGAACAGCTCATCAGGGGGGCGACAAGGATCGTCACAAGCCGGTCCTTCGCATCCTCGATCGTGCGCGTCGCCATGATCCCGGGTATCGCGCAGGCATAGGAACTGAGCATTGGGATGAACGAACGGCCGTTCAATCCGACGCGGCTCATCAGGCGATCCATGATGAACGCCGCCCGCGCCATGTAGCCGGTGCTCTCGAGAAGACCGATGAAGAGGAAGAGGATCAGGATCTGCGGAAGGAAGACAAGAATGCTGCCCACGCCCGCAATCGCACCGTCCGTCAACAGATTGCGCAGGTCGCCGGCGGGAAGGGACGACCGCACCCAATCGCCGAAGCCCGCGACCCGGTGGTCGATCCAGTCCATCGGGTATTCGGCCAGGGTGAAGATGCCCAGAAAGACGAGGGCCATCACAGCCACGAGAATGATCCAGCCCCAAACCGGGTGGGTGACCACCGCGTCAATGTGATCGGTGGCGCTCGGCCCGGCGGAAACCCGCTGCACGACCTCGCCGGAGATTTTGCCGATCACCTCATAACGCGATTGGACGAGGGCTGCCGCCCAGTCCGTTCCCTCGTTTTCCCAGCGGCGCTGCCATCCCTTGAGGATCTCCGAGGTGCGGGCACTCAGCGGAGTGGAGCCGCTGACCCGGACTGCGTCCTGGTCGGTGAGGAGCAGCAGCGCCTCGGCGCGCGCGCTGAGAGGCGGCTTTCCATCGTAGTTGGTGAGGGAGGCCTGCAACTCTGTGACGGCGGGCGCTATCGCTGCGGGAACGTCCCAGGCATGACGGGACAAGGGAAGGTCGGGCCGGCTCATGGCGAGCCTGATGTCGACCAGACCCTTTCCATTGACGGCCTCGCACGGGATGACGGGTATCCCGAGTTCCCTCTCGAGCCGCGCCGTTCGCAACGTGAAGCCGCTCTTTGCCGCAATGTCCATCATGTTGAGGACCAGGATGACGGGCCGGCCAAGGTCCAGGATTTGATGGACCAGATAGAGGCTGCGCTCGATGTTGCTCGCATCGACGATGCAAATGATGCGATCCGGCGTCGGCGTGTCTGACCGGCGGCCCAGAAGCACGTCCCGGGTCACGGCCTCGTCCGGAGAGCGCGCTGCGAGAGAATAGGCCCCCGGCAGGTCGATGACGGTCATCGCCTGTCCATGCTGGGAGTAGGCGGTGCCGATCCTCTTCTCGACCGTGACGCCGGGGTAATTGCCGACCTTCTGCTTGAGGCCGGTCAGGGCGTTGAAAAGGGTGCTCTTCCCGCAGTTTGGATTGCCGACAAGCGCAAAGACGCGCGGCATGGCCGGGGCCGAATGCGAGGGAGCCATGAGTCAGACGCGGTCGACGACGATATGCTCGGCTTCACTCTTGCGGAGCGTGAGATTGTAGCCCCGGACCCTGATCTCCAGGGGGTCTCCAAGCGGTGCCGTGCGCACGAGTGTCACGGAGGTTCCCGGCAGAACACCCATTTCGCGAAGCCGCAGGAACGATGCGCCGGCCTTCGGGTAGGCGCGGACGATCGCAGAGGCTCCGACTGAAAGTTCGGAGAGCTTAGCCTCAGCCTGCAGGGGCACGGTTTAAACCCCCTCGTGGATCAATTCCACGACTATGTGGTCAGCGGCCCTGTCGCTCAGGGCGATGCGGGTTCCACAAAGCTGGCAAAGCAGGGTTTTTTGACCCGCGATTCTTTCAATCACAGCCGTTTCGCAGAATCCCATCTCCCGCAAACGGGCGCACGTCCCGGCTTCGCCGTCGAGGACGCAGACTCGGCCGCGCTCCCCGTTCGGGAGCTCGGTAAGCCTCATTCGGGAGGGCTCGGCGGTGGTCTTTGTAGGATGCATCGGTGACGAAACTTTGGCGCTGTGGTGTCTGCTGGTACAAATGAATGAGACTCAGTTTCATTTGTCAAGGAAAGGGATCTTCAAACCATCGGAAAACGCAAGTTACGCTGCAACAAAGACAATAAACGCATATTCCAGCGAGATTCCCAAAAGGAACAGACCCCATAATGGGGACAGGCACCGCAAAGGGGACAGGCACCCCTGGAGGGACAGGCCCTTAGTCGGATGGCTGGTGATCCGAGGCGCCGGCGGCGATCCACTGCTGGATCAGCTTCACGTCGTCTGGAGGCAGGGATTTCTTGCCGCCGCTGGGCATGGAATCATCGTCGTCGGGCGGAAGCGTGATTCGGCGGTAAAGGTCGCTTTTTAGAGGCATCCAGGGGATGATCACAGGGCCGTCTTCGCCCCCCTTGATGATTCCTAAATAGGAGTCCAGGCGCAATCCGCCCTTAACCTTCTGGGGTCCGTGACAGGTGATGCAGTTTCGTTCGAGAATAGGGACGATTCGAACAGTATAAAATGTTGCAGGACGGGCTGATGTAATAGCCTGGACCGGTTTTTGCCTCGGCTTGGCAACGCCGAGAAACAAACGAAGACCGTCCGGCATATACTGCGTGAGGAAAGTTTCGCCATGCGTGAGCGCCGCGCCTTGGTCGCTTGTCCACACCAGCAGGAAAACCATGGAAACGAGGAGCAGACGGTAGGTCAGCGCCCAAAGTGGACGGCCGAGGGAGAGTCTGCGGATGCCTGTGGCTGCAAAAGCCAGCGCAGCAAGGCTGACCCCGCCCCATAGATGACGTACCACGGTTCGACCGCCATAGCCTCCGCTCCACGCGAGCAACCACCCGTCCAGAGCCGCCCCTATCGCAGCTGCGGCGGCCAGTCCAAGGACAAAACCGGCTGCGGACCGCAGATGGATGCCTCGGGGAAATGAGCCGGCTATCTCCAGTAGCGGCACGAGCAGAATGAGCGCGATCGGGATATGGACCAGCAACGGATGAAAACGGCCGAAGAATTGCGCCAGGGTTCCGTGTTCGATTCCGTCCGGCGGACGCCGCAGCACGGCGAAGAAAAGGGCGATGACGGCTGCAGACCCGGTCCACACCCAAAGGGAGCGGCAAAACGGTCTTTCGTCTGGAGACGGCACTTTGGTCATGCGCGGCGCCTAGCATCCTCGCACAGGACGACAAGCCAAGCCTGTCATGGGGCCACGGCCCTGTTGTCCCGACACTGCAAAGGACGCGGGTTTAAACCTCGTAGGGCGGCAGGACCTTGTCCACCACCACGCGGTCAAGGCGCGCATAAAGGGGAACGCCGTTGTCGTGCGGCACGACGATCTCTCCCTGGATCAGCGGCTGGACGTAACGCAGGAACTGGAAATTCATGCTGACGCTGTCCTCGTTGATCCATTCGCGCGGCAGCTTCTTCACTGTGTTTGCAATTTCGCTGATCGGGACGAGCCCGGTCTCGCAGGTGTAGTGGTCGGTTTCTCCCCGCACGAGGGTCACCATCTTGTCGGTCTCGCCCGCGATCGCGGCGCGCACAGCCGCCTGGCCGGCCATGAATGCCTCATCGGAATCCGTTTTTGACGCGCAATGGGCCGCCGAGCGCTGGATGAGGCCGGGTCGCGACACGCGCACTTTCAAGCCCGGAATATTGCTTTCGATGATCTCACCGAGAGCGTCGCCAGCCCCCCCAAGGCGGGCATGCCCGAAGGCGTCGGTCGCCGCGTCCGCCGCGAGATAGTTGCCGTCGGCATCGACGAGCCCCTCGGCAACGACAATCAGGCAGAACTTCTCGCGCTTGAGGATGCGGCGAACCTCATCGAGCACCTTCTGCTGATTGAAGGGCATTTCGGGAAGAAGGATGATGTGCGGGGGATCGTGGGGGTGGTCGCGCCGTTTTGCGAGGGCTGTGCCTGCTGCTATCCATCCCGAGCTCCGGCCCATTGCCTCGATGATGGAGACCAGGTCTCCCTGGCCCATGGCCTCGTTGTCGCACGCCATTTCGCGGACGGCCGTGGCCAGATACTTGACGACGCTTCCATAGCCGGGGCAGTGGTCGGTCACGGCCAGATCGTTGTCGATCGTCTTTGGCACGCCAATGACCCGCAATTCATAGCTTTGGGCCTGCGCGAGCTTTGAAATCTTGTCGGCCGTGTCCTGGGAATCGTTTCCGCCGAGATAGAAGAAATAGCGGATGTTATGCGCCTTGAAGACCTCGAGAACGCGCTCGAAGTCCTGCTGCTTCTTGAGCTTGTAACGGCATGTGCCGAGCGCAGCCCCGGGAGTGTGGCGCAGGGCGCGGATCTGTTGCTGCGATTCGGATGCCAGATCGATGAGATCCTCCTGCAGTATGCCCAAGACACCGTTCAGCCCTCCGTAAATCTCTTCAATGCAACTGTGGTTGAGGGCTTCGGTGACGATGCCGGCCAGGCTGGAGTTGATGACGGAAGTGGGGCCGCCGGATTGGCCCACCAGGACGTTGCCTACAAGTTCGGTCATGGGAGAGTGTTTTGTGGATCTGGATTTGAAAAGGCGCGAGGGTCAAAGAAAGCCCACGGCCCCGGGTGGTGGCAAATGAAAATTACAGTAACTGGCTCGGTTTGTACTCCGCCGCGCCCCTGAACCTCCTGGCGAGCGGCGTCACCTCGCCGACAAACGCATCGACTTGGTGCGGGGCAGCCCCCACAAAGCGCGCGTTCTCGGCAAGAATGGCCTGGAGGGCCTTTTTCCCAAGACCGATGCGCCGGTCGGCGGCGAGGTTTCCGAGAAGGTCAGCGGTCCCGTTTCCGGAGCGCATGGCCTTGGCGGCTTCGAGGGCATGCTCCTTGATCGCCGCGTGGGCCGTCTCCCGGCCCGCGCCGTGCTTGACAGCCTCCATGAGGATCGTGGTGGTCGCAAGGAAGGGCAGGTGGCGCTCGTTCTCGGCCAGGATCGCGGCCGGGAATACCTCCATCTGCGAGAGGACGGTCAGCAGGGTCTCGAACAGTCCGTCGCTCGCGAAAAAAGCGTCCGGGATGGCCACCCGGCGAACGACGGAGCAGGAGACATCACCCTCGTTCCATTGGTGTCCGGCCAGGGCGCCGGTCATGGTCACGTAGCCGCTGAGGATGGTGGCAAATCCGCAAATGCGCTCGCAATTGCGCGCGTTGACCTTGTGCGGCATGGACGAGGACCCCACCTGGCCTTCCTGGAAGCCTTCCGTGAGCAGGCCGGCACCGGCCATGAGCCGAAGCGTCGTTGCAAACCCGGCCGGAGCCGCGGCGAGCTGGTGGAGGGCGGTCACAACATCGAAATCGAGGCTTCGCGGATAGACCTGGCCCACGGCGACGAGCGAGGCATGAAAGCCCAGGTGCTTGAGTACGCGCGCCTCGAGGTCCGCCACCTTGCCGGCATTGCCACCCAGGAGCGTCAGCTGATCAAGCTGGGTCCCGACCGCCCCCTTGAGCCCCCGGACCGGGTATCGGGAGATCAATTCATCAAGCCGGCCGAATGCGGACAGCAATTCCTGTCCGAACATGGCCAGGCGTTTTCCAAGCGTGGTGGGCTGCGCCGGCACATTGTGCGTCCGGCCCGTGATCATCAGGTCGCGGTGAGCCTCAGCCTGCCGGGCTAGCGCAAGGAGCGCCGCCGCGGCCTTGAATTGGACGACCTTGAGGGCCTTCAGGATCTGAAGCTGCTCGACGTTCTCGGTCAGGTCGCGGCTGGTAAGGCCCAGGTGAATGAACTGGCGCTGCGCGAGTTCGGAAAATTCCTCTATCCGCGCCTTGACGTCGTGCAGGGTGGCGCGCTCGCGCTTTGCAATCGAGGCGAGATCAACCCGTCCCTTGACACGTTCATAGTCGCGAATCGCGTCGGCCGGGATCGGCACGCCCAGGTCGCGCTGGGCTTTCATGACCGCAATCCAGAAATCCCGCTCGAGGCCGATCCGGCCGCTCTGCGACCAGATGTCCTTCATCGCCGCGGATGCGTATCGCTCCGCGAGGACGTTGGGGATGGCGGCGGCGGCTTGCGGGGGTTCGTTCACGGCAGGGACGAGTGAGTAAGGTCTGCCAGGGCGTTATAGCGAACGGAAAATTAGGCCGTCTTATCAGGCCGCCAGGCAGCGCACGACCATGTCTCGCAGGACCTCCTCCTGCTCGTTCGGCCGGTGGATGATTTCCTCAAAGGCCGCGATGAATTCCTGCTGGTTGTCGATCAGGCGTTTGAGCGGGGGAAGCCTGCTGCCGGAAAGTTTGCCAAGGTAATAGGGATGTTGCGCAAAGATATTGTAGGCGCTTTTGACCGTTGCCGCCTCGGCGTACCTGGCGGCGTGGGCGGCGGCGGCCCGTGAAAGGCCCTCCAGCCCGCGCGGGCCCAACCGGACGCCGTCCGAATCGACCAGGGCCTGCATCTGGAGGAGAAGGCGATTGCGGTTTTGAAGCGCAGTGATCACCGGGCGCGCGTCGCCTCCGGTGAAGAAATGGCGGCGCAGGGCGTCCAGGGTCCGCGAAAGATCCCCTGAAAAGAATGCCTCGGCGGTTTCAAAGAAATCGCCTTCGGCAAAGTTTGGGGTCAATTCCGCGACGGCCGCCTCCGTTATCAGGATGCGGCCCCCCTCCGACGCGCTCGCGTAGTTCGCGAGCTTTCGCACCTCCTCCACGAGCAGGCGGGTGTTGGCGCCGACCTTTGCGACCAGAAGATCGACCGCGGCCGGCTCCACTGTGGCTCCGAGGCTTTCCGCCTCGGCCGCCACCATGGAGGAGAGCGCTTCGTTCGCGTCGCCGTCGGAATCTGTGAGAACGTAATCGGCGTTCCTCTCGCACCATTTGGAGAAGGACCGCCTCCGGTCGATCGGCGCCGCCGTCACGATGACGCCGAGGTCCGCGGGGTTTATCCTGTCGAGGAGCTCCTGCAGGTCCTCGACGAGCTTTAGCGTCCCGTCCGCCCGGCCCGTGACCGTTTCCCCGAGGAAATTGACGTCCCGCAGCCACACGGTGCGCCGGCCGCCAAAGAGCGGGACCGTCTGGACCGACTCGCGAAACCGGTTCACCGCAGCGGAGACTTCGTCGACGTTGCCCGCAAAGCCGCTGATGATCTCGCGGGAGAATTCATCCGCCGCATCCGCCGTCATCGCGGCGAATCGTTCCTGGCCGACACGGCCGACGAGATAGTCGTCCTGGCCGCAGATGAACGTGAATTTCGCTGTTGCGGGCATGGCTGCGGCGATTTGACGGATCGCGGCGTCCGTCGTCAAGGGCAGCGAGAAAGGTTGCCGTGACCGTCCCCAGCCGATTGTGAATGGGATTGCCCCAACGGATGAAACCCGGCCCGACCGCCATTCTAGCCGCCTTGCTGTGCCCCCTCTCGCTCTTCGCCGCGGGCCAGACCCTCATTGTCGACAAGGCCCGGTCTAGCGTGGACGTCGACGTGGAGGCGACCTTCGATTCCTTTGTGGGACACTTCGTCGATTTCGAGGCCGATGTCACCGTCGAGGGCAGTGTCATCGACCGGGTTTCCGGGCAGTTTCATTTTCTTCTGGCGGACCTCAAGACGGGCGACGGCGAACGCGACGCGGAGTTGTACAGGTGGCAGCAAAACGACAGGTTTCCGGACGGGATTTTCACGCTTGTGGGCCTCCAACCGGATGAGGACGGCCAATTCGTCGCAAATGGAAGATTGAAGTTCCACGGAACCGAGCGCGATGTCAGCTTTCCCGTGAGGATCAAACTGGAGAAAAAAGTCCTGACTGTGGAAGGCGAGGCAAAGATGGACACGCGCGACTATGGCCTGCCGGTGTACAGGCGGTTCCTCATTTTCACGGTCAATCCCATCGTCCGTGTCCGATTCCGGATCATGGGCCGGCTGGCGCCGCAATGAATCCAGCCTCACCCGGCGCGCCCTGGTGGCGCGATTACACGGCGCTCGCGCTGATTTTCGGCACGTTGTTCTTTTTCAGGCTTGGGAGTTATGCCCCGCTTTTTAACCCCGATGAGGGGCGATACGCCGAAATCCCGCGGGAAATGGTCGCGAGCGGCGACTGGGTGACACCGCGGCTGGACGAGGTGAACTATTTTGAGAAGCCGCCGCTCGTGTACTGGGTCACGGCGGAGTGCCTGCGGCTCTTCGGCCCGGGCGAGGGGTCGATGCGGACCGCATCCGCCGCGTTCGCGCTCTGGGGCGTCCTTCTGACGTACGGGGCGGCGCGGAAACTGTACGGGCGCGAAGCGGGACTCTCCGCGGCAACGGTCCTGGGCACATCGCTGTTCTATTTCGGCATCGGGCACCTCCTGCTTCTTGACATGGCGGTGTCGGTTCTGATGAGCCGCGCCCTCTTTTCCTTCCTTCTTGGCGTCCGCGAGCCGGCGGGACCGGTGCGCCGGCGCTATTTCTACGATCTGTACCTCAGCGCAGCCCTGGCGACCCTGGCGAAGGGACTCATCGGCTTTCTCCTCACGGGGGCCGTGATGTTCCTGTGGCTGCTCGCCCTGAGGCAGTGGAAGCGCCTCCGGCCGATCTACCTGCCGAGCGGCGCCCTCGTGTTCCTCGCGGTCGTGCTGCCCTGGCACATCCTGGCCGCGATGCGCAATCCGACCTGGGCGCACCGCTACCTGGTCTATGAGCATTTCGAGCGGTTCCTGAGTCCGGTGGCGAGCCGGCCCGGCCCGTGGTGGTACTTTGTCCCGGTGCTAGTCGGAGGGCTTATCCCATGGATAGCCTTCCTCTGGCCGGCCGTGCGGGAATCGGTTCGCGGGGGCTGGGCGAAGCGGGGCGAGAACGCCGACGCATGGTTTTTGCTCACATGGGCCGGTCTCATCTTTGTATTTTTCTCGGCGTCGCACTCGAAACTGGCGCCATATATCCTGCCGGTCTTTCCCCCGATTGCCGTGTTGATCGGCGCCTGGTTCGCCCGGGCGGCGAAACAGGGAGCCGGAAGCAGGCCCGGCGCGATGCGGGTTTTCTCGGTGATATGTGCGCTTCTGGCGGCCGCCCTGGGAGCCGTCGTGCTGAGATCGGAAATGGCCGGGCTGGCCGTTCAGAAGGCCGCGTTGCTGCGGCCCTATGCCGCCGGTCTGGCGACCGTCCTCCTGGCAGGCGCGATTCTTGTGCCTCGACTTGCGAGAACAAACGGCCTGCGGATGGCCCAAATCGGCATTCTCGGGATGATGGGGCTGTTTTTTGGCATTCTCACGTGCGCGCCGCTGAATCTCGTGAAACCCGGCACGAAGCCGCTCGCGCTCATGGTCAAGGAGCGGGCCGGGCCGCAAGACGCCGTGGTCCTTTATCACGAATTCTTCCACGACTTCCTTTTCTATTCCGGGCGGACGGCCGATGTCGCCGGATACAAGGGCGAGCTCGAACTTGAGGAGGATCCCGCTGCGCGCGCAAGCCGGCGGTTCATGGACGAGGCGGCCTTTCGCGCGCTGTGGGCCGGGCCGGGGCGGGTATACGCGGTCGCGCGAAGATCGGATGTGAGGGAACTCTTTGCCGATCGCGCCTTTCAATATCATTTGCTCGGCGAGACCGAGGACCATTATCTTTTCAGCAACCAGCCCTGACATGTCCGCGACCACCGCAAAGCCCGGCCCGCCATTCCTTCCGTTCACGCGGCCGGCAATCGACGAGGCGACGATTGCGGGGGTCGCGGAGGTGCTGCGCTCAGGCTGGCTCACATCGGGGCCGCAGGTGAAGGAATTTGAGTTGCAAGTGTCCAAGCAGTGCGGAGGGCGCCCGGTGCGGGCTTTCAACTCGGGGACCTGCACGATGGAAATCGCCCTGCGGATCGCCGGAGTGGGCCCGGGCGATGAAGTCATCACGACGCCGCTTTCCTGGGTCGCGACGAGCAACGTCATTCTCGAGGTGGGGGCCCGGCCGGTGTTCGTGGACATCGATCCGGCGACGCGCAACATCGACCTCGGCCGGATTGATGCGGCGGTCACGCCGAAGACAAAGGCCCTGCTGCCGGTGGATCTTGCGGGGCTCCCCGTGGATCGCGACCGCCTCTATGCGATCGCACGGCGGCACAAGCTGCGCGTTGTCGAGGACGCCGCGCAGTCGTTCGGCAGCCGTTTCGGCGGGCGGCGGATCGGGAGCAGCGGCGATTTCGTGTCCTTCAGCTTCCATCCGAACAAGAACGTGACGACGACCGAAGGCGGCTGCCTCGTCGTGAACGACGAGGCGGAAGCGAAGCTCGCCGAGCAGTACCGGCTGCAGGGAGTCGTGCGGACGGGATTCGACGGCATGGAGGTGGAGCGCGCCGGGGGGAAGTTCAACCTGACCGACGTAGCGGCGCGCATCGGGCTGGGGCAGCTCCCTCACCTCGATGAATTCAACAGGAAGCGGGCGGAGCTGGCCCGCGCCTATTTCGAATTGCTGGGCGCCGTACGGATCCGCGACACCGGGCTCGGACTGCCGCCCGCGGAATTCGAGAACACAAACTGGCACATGTTCCAGGTCGTGCTCCCCGAGGAACGGCTGACCATCAGGCGCGCCGAGGTCATGAGCCTCATGAATGCGGCCGGCATCGGCACGGGGGTCCACTACCCGGCGATCCATCTTTTCGCCCTGTACCGGCGCATGGGTTGGAAGGACGGGGATTTTCCGCATGCGGAGTACGCCGGCCGCAATATTCTGACCCTCCCTCTGTTTCCAGCCATGGCGCTATCCGACGTCCTGCGCGTCGTGGAGGCGCTGACAACGATCCTGGAGAGTCACAGGAGGCGCTGAACCGGACGCGACTCGGTTCGTGATTTCCTCCCGACAATAGAATATCATGACTTTGAATCCATGAGCGCAGCCCCGCAGCTCTCCGTCGTCATACCGGTGTACAATGAGGAGCCGAACCTTCCTTCGCTCTTTGCCCGGCTTTACCCCGTTCTCGACGGGCTCGGCCGGCCGTACGAGGTCATCTTCACAAACGACGGGAGCGCCGACAAGTCGCATGAGCTTTTGAAGGCCCAGTTCGCGGCGCGCCCGGATGTGACGCGCGTCATCGATTTCAACGCAAACTATGGCCAGCACATGGCCATTATGGCGGCTTTCGAGCGGGTGAGGGGCGAGATTGTGGTGACCCTGGACGCCGACCTGCAGAATCCGCCGGAGGAAATTCCAAAGCTGCTGGCGCTGATCGACACAGGCCACGATTACGTGGGCGGATTCAGGCTCCATCGCAAGGACAGCCTCTTCCGCACGATTGCCTCGAAGGCCATCAACGGGGTTCGCCGGCGGACGACAAACATAGAGATGACCGATCAGGGCTGCATGCTTCGCGCCTACCGGCGTTCGGTCATCGACGCGATCGTGCAGAGCGGCGTGAGCAACACCTTCATCCCTGCGCTTGCGTACAGCTTCTCGGGCAACCCCACCGAGGTCGGCGTAAGGCACGCGGAACGCAACGCGGGCGTGTCGAACTACACGTTCTACAAGCTCGTGCGCCTGAACTTCGACCTCATCACCGCGTTTTCGCTCGCCCCGCTGCAGCTCTTCACGATGTTCGCGCTCGCCTGCTCGGCGGGCAGTTTCGTCCTCGTGGTGATCCTCGCGCTTCGCCGGCTCATCATCGGTCCCGAGGAGGGCGGCCTCTTCACCCTGTTCGGAATCCTGTTTTTCCTCATCAGCGTGGCCATGGTCGGCATCGGCCTGATCGGGGAATATGTGGGCCGGACCTATCTGGTCGTGCGCGCCCGCCAGCGATACCATGTGAAGGAGATCCTGGAGAAAAGGGGGTGACGGATGATCGGCCGTCCCCGGATCCTTTTCTTTGGCTACAGCGAGGTGGGCCATGATTGCCTGACCCTTCTTTTTGAGCGCGGGGACGATGTGGTGGGGCTTTTCACCCACGAGGACAATCCGAACGAAAAGATCTGGTTCAGGACGCCCGCGCTCGCCGCGCGGGCGAGGGGCGTCCCGATATTCACGCCGCACAAGATCGGGACTCCGGAATGGATCGAGCGGATCGCCGCGCTGAAACCGGACCTCATCCTCTCGGTGTACTACCGAAACATGATCAGCACGCGGATCCTCGGCCTCGCCCCGCTGGGAGCCTTCAACATGCACGGTTCCCTGCTGCCGAAATACCGCGGCCGGGCGCCGATCAACTGGGCCGTTTTACGCGGCGAATCGCGCATCGGAATGACGCTCCACCGGATGGTCAGGGCGCCCGACGCGGGAGCGATCGTCGACCAGGAAGGAGTGGATATCGGGTCCCGGGACACGGCCGGGGAGGCTTTCCGGAAGGTCCTGCCCTGCGCGCGCGCCGTCCTCGCGCGGCAGATCGATGCCCTGCTCGCCGGCATCGCAAAGGAGACGCCGCAGGATGAGTCGCAAGCCACCTACTTCAGCGGCCGGACGCCCGAGGACGGGCGCATCGCCTGGCGCGAAACATCGGGCCAGATCTTCAACCTGGTCCGCGCGGTCGCCGATCCGTATCCCGGCGCCTTCACCGATGTCGGCGGAACGCGCCTGATGGTCTGGTGGGCCGAGCCCGGCTCGCCCGCCGCCCGCGGCCGCCACGGCGCCCCCGGGGAGATTCTCTCCGTTTCGCCGCTTGTCGTCGCAACAGGCGACGACGCCCTTGAACTCACCCGGACCGAATGGCGCGGGGCTGCGCCGCAACTGCAAATCGGGCAGGTCATGTGATTAACCGTAAAGGAGATGCTCTCCTGGTGGACAACGGATGCATAAAGTGACGAAAGCGCTGCCGGGCTGTCTCATGTTTTTCGGTCTCCTTGCCGGCGGCCTCGCACCCCGGTTCGCCGTCGCGGCGGGCGGCTCGGGCGGCCGCGCCTCCCTCGAGAATTATCTCAGGTCGTTTGCCTATTACCCGGTTTCGTTGGTTGAGGTCGGTCGCCAGAGATTCCTGATCGATGCGCAGATCGACGAGAAGAAGCGGATCCTGCTGGTCGACACGGGATGCCCCGTCACGACACTCGATGTCCGGCGAGTGCCGAACCTGAGGACCCTCGGCCAGTTGCAGACAAAACTGACCGACAACCTCTTTGGGGAGCTGTCGGATCCGGCGATCCTGCTGATCGATAAGCTGCAGATCGGCGGCGCCCAGTTCTCTAACCAACCCGCCCGGGGGCAAAAACTCGAAGCCGACTATGTTCGGTTGAATTTTGACGGCATGCTGGGGCTGGATTTTCTCCTTAGGAATTTCTGCATCATCGATTGCGGCAATCATCAGATCTTCTTTCGCGGCGCGCGGCCCACGCCCTTGCAGGCTGATGCCATGGCGGGGAGCTTCCGGGCCAGCGGCTTTACTGGGATTCCAGTTCGTTGCCCCCGCCATCTGGTGATGGCTGCAAAGACCGACGGCCAGCCTTTCGGATGGGCCGTCGACACGGGTGCCTCGTACAGCCTTATAGAGGATTCCGAGCGAGTCCGGCTGAACCTGAAGCTTGTGGAGCACACCCCCCTCGGCACCTTTCTGCCAAGCACTGTCGAAGCACGGGGGCTCGGCCTGCTGGGGCACGGACTTGGGACCCATGTCCTGCGGGTCGCATGCCTGCCGACCTTCGAGGTAGGGGCGCGAACCTGGCATGACCTTTACGTCGGAGTGGAGGACGTTAAGCTCTCGGAATTGGGAGACGGCGGCAATTCGACCGCCGACATTCATGGCATCTTTGGCGCCGAGTTGCTTGCGGGACATGGCGCGGTCATCGATTTTTCCAGCCTGACGCTCTGGCTCCGGCCGGACAGATGACCCTGCGAAGGTCTCGCAACCAGCCTTTGCTCAACCCGAGTTGAGCGCTTCGTTGAAATGCCGGCGGCAGACCGCCTCATAACGGTCGTTGCCGCCGATTTCCACCTGGGCTCCGACCTTCACGGCGCGGCCGTCCGGGCCGATACGCAGGTTCATGGTCGCCTTGCGCCCGCAATGGCAGATGGTCTTGAGCTCGACCAGCTTGTCGGCCAGCGCCAGCAGCTCGGCGCTGCCGGGGAAGAGCGCCCCCTGAAAATCGGTGCGCAAGCCATAGCACAGGACAGGAATCTGCAGGGTGTCCGCAATCTCGGTGGCCTGGCGCACCTGGGTCCGCGTGAGGAATTGCGCCTCGTCCACGAGGACGCAGGCGACGGGCTGCGCCGAATGCTCCAGCTTCACCTTCAAGAACAAGTCGGCGTCCTCGGTCAGCGCGATTGCGTCGGCCATGAGTCCGATGCGGGACTGAATCCGGCCGACTCCGGCGCGGGTGTCGACGATCGGCATGAAGAGGAGCGTGCGCATCCCGCGCTCCTGGTAATTGTAGCTGGATTGGAGAAGGACCGTGCTCTTCCCGGCGTTCATCGCCGAGTAATAGAAATAGACCTTGGACATGGCGAAACCACGCTTGGATATTGCCGGCCGAAACGCCAGAACGGTGTTGGGCGCTCTACCGGCTCGCCTTTGCGGCGTCTTGTTCTCTAGCGTCAGTGCCTTTCCACCTCATGCCCACCAAAGTCCTCATTCTCGGCGCAAACGGATTCATCGGCAGCTCCCTTATCCACGCGATCCTCAAGCGCAAGGACTGGGAGGTCTACGGGATCGACGTCGGCGACCACAAGCTGGGCGATTCGATCGGAAATCCCCGGTTCAAGTTTGTCGAGGGAGACATAACGATTTCAAGGGAGTGGATCGAGTATCACGTGAAGAAATGCGACGCCGTCCTGCCGCTCGTCGCGATCGCGAATCCGGTCCAGTACGTGAAGGACCCGCTGCGGGTGTTCGAGCTCGATTTCGAGGCCAACCTGGAAATCGTCCGCAAGTGCGCCAAGTACAGGAAGCGCATCATATTTCCGTCCACCTCCGAGGTCTACGGCATGTGCCCGGACGCCCGGCTCGACGAGGAGACAAGCCCGCTCGTCTACGGCCCGATCGAAAGGCAGCGCTGGATCTACGCCTGCTCCAAGCAGCTTCTCGACCGGGTGATCTATGCCTACGGCGTCAGGGATGGCGTGGATTACACGCTTTTCCGGCCGTTCAACTGGATCGGCCCCAAGCTCGACAATGTTTTCGAGCCCAAGGAGGGCAGCTCGCGCCTTTTCACGCAGTTCATCTCCAATGTCATCTTCAAGAAGCCGCTCCAGCTTGTCGACGGCGGGAAGCAGGGGCGCTCCTTCACGTACATTGACGACGGGGTGGATGCGCTTCTGCGGATCATCGAGAACAGGGGCGGGCGCGCTTCGCGCCGGATCTTCAACATAGGCAATCCCGCCAACAACGTGAGCGTGGCTAAACTCGCCCGGCTTATCATCGACGCGTTTGGGGAATACCCGGAGTATCGGGAGCATGCGGCTGCGGCGAGGACGGTGGTGGTGCCGTCGGGGAAGTACTTCGGGAAGTACTACCAGGACATCCAGCGCCGCGTGCCGGCGATCGGGGCCATCCAAAGGCAGCTCGGGTGGAAGCCCAAGGTCGATCTCAAGACGGCGATCCGGAAGACGCTCGACTACCATCTCGCGCACAAGGGATATCAGCTCGAATGACCGCGCGCCTGGCGCTAAAGATCGACGTCGACACCGACCGCGGGACCCGCGAGGGGGTGCCGAATCTTGTCGCGGACTGCCGGGAACTGGGCGTGCCGGCGGCCTTTCTCTTCTCCCTGGGGCCGGACCAGACCGGCCGGGCGATCACCCGGATCTTCCGGCCGGGGTTTTTCAGGAAAGTCAGTCGCACGGGCGTCGTCTCCATGTATGGCATCCGCACCCTTCTCAACGGGACGCTCCTGCCGGCCCCGCAAATCGGGAGGCGCAACGCGCCGGCGATGCGCGCGGTCCGGGACGCGGGTTTCGAAGTGGCCATTCACGCTTACAACCACCACCGCTGGCAGGACCACGTGCAGCGGATGAGCCTGGCAAGGGTTCGCGAGGAATTCATCGCCGCCCGCGCCGAATTCCTGCGCATCTTCGGACGGGAGGCGAACGCCGCCGGGGCCGCCGGCTGGCAGAGCAACGAACGCAGCCGCGAGGTCTATGACGAGGCGGGGCTCCTTTATTCTAGCGACACGCGCGGCGAACGCCCGTTCTTCCCCCGGATAAACGGGCGGGTGTTCAGGACCCTCGAACTGCCCAGCACGCTGCCGACCTTTGACGAGCTGCTGGGCCGGCGCGAGTATCCGGACGAGGCGATCGTCCCGCATTACCTGTCGCATTTGCGGCCGGACAGGCCGAATGTTCTCACCCTCCACGCGGAAATCGAAGGGATGGGGAAACGGGACCTGTTTCGAGCCCTTCTCGCCGCATTGCGCGAAGCCGGCGTCGAATTCATCCGGCTGGACGAACTCGCCCGCGACCTGCTTTCCAACCGCAATGCCATTCCGGTCTGCGACCAGGCCATGGCGGAGATCGACGGGCGCTCCGGCTTGGTGGCGGTGCAACTGAGCAATTGAACGGCCTTATCTCCGATCGATCCTGCGGAATAGCCAGATGCCCAGGCCGATAAAGATCAGGTTGGGCACCCAGAGGAGGAGGTCGGGGCGGTACTCGGGGTGGCGGTCGAGCCAGCCGACCATCACGGTGAGAAAGTAATAACCGAGCGCGAGGGCCACGCCGACGCCCAGGTTTGCGCTCGTCTCACGGCGGGAGACCTTGATGCCGAGGGGTATCCCGACGATGACAAAGGAGAATGCCGCCAGGGCCGTGTTGAATTTCTCCTGGATCGTCATCTCGATCTTCATTTGCGCGCGGGCATGGTCCTTTGCGCCGGCGGGATTGACCTTCTCGAGGGCGAGTCGGACCTCCTCGTTGCGGAGCTCGTTGTAGGTCATCCATGCGGGCTTTTGCCTGGGGCCGACGCGGCTGAAGATCCGTTCGAGCGACAGGCGCGTGGGTTCGACCCTGCCAAAATACGCGATTGGGTTGGCCTCCGTGAAATCCTCCGGGTTCTTTGCATTGCGCGTCTCCACGTGAGCCCGGGTGAGCGTGAGAATGAGTTCGTTGGTGGCATCGTCGTAGCCGAGGCGTCCGGTCGCCGCGTGCACAAACCGCGTGACGCGGCGCTCGCCGTCGAGCTGCCACAGCCACACATCCTCCAGTTCGCTGCCCCGCTTGCCGCCCACATAGGCGACAAAGTCCGGAAAATCGCGGATGAAGGTCCTGGGCGCCACGAGACCTATGGGATCGGCACGCAGGGCGGCGCTGAGTTCGCGGTCGTAATGCGTTCGCGCCTGGGGCATCGATTCAAAATTGACAGGAAGGCCGCCCGCCGCGCCAAGGATGCCCAGGGCGATCAAGGGAAGGGCAATCCGCGGCAGGCTTATCCCGCAGGATCGCATGGCCGTAATCTCGCTGTCGGCCGACAGGCGGCCGAGGGTCAGCAGGACCCCGGTCAGCATTCCCATCGGCAGGCCATAGGTGATGCCGAGCGGAATGAGAAGCAGGATCAGCCGGCCTGTGGCCGCGGGGGAAAGCTGGCCCGAGAGCCCGGGACCGAGGAGGTCCCTCACGATGTTGACCGTCACCAGCATGAATGCGAACAGCGCTACGGCTGCGCAGCACGTAAAGAACGCGCTCTTGAAGATGTGGCGGTCGAGGGTGTTCAAACTTCAGGAGTTGTTTACGCAGCCGCGGGCTTTCGTGCCACCCAAAAGTCGAGTTTGTGCAGGCGAAGATTTGCCTCCGAACATCGGACGGGGCAGCGTGTCGCATCGGTTTCCAATCCCATGCTCCATCGACGCACAGCGGCCCTTCTCGGTTCCCTCCTGGCCCTATTCCTGATTACACCCCGGCAAGGCGCGTTTGCCCAGGGCGAGACCATGTCCGAGCGGGCGCTCAAGCAGATCGCCGGGCGCCAGAAACTGCTTCTCGACCAGGCGGCGAAGCAGGGCGACAAGCTCGACTCGGAGAGCCTTCGCGTGCAGTTGCAGGAGATCTGCCACGATTACGAGATCCTGCTTCACGACAGCCCGAAGTTTGCGGCCGCGTACGCGGCCTACGGGTATCTCCTGGGCAAGGTCGACATGCCGAAGGAGGCCGCGGCCATGCTTCTCAAGGCCAACGCGCTCGACCCGGACATTCCCCTGGTCAAGAACCAGCTCGGCAACTACCTCGCCGAGGACGGCAGGCCGCTCGAGGCGGTCAATTACTACGTGGCCGCGATCAAACTCGACCCGAACGAACCCCTGTACCACTACCAATTAGGGACGCTTCTCTACGAGGCCCGCGACGATTTCCTGAAGAAGGGGGTCTACACCCGCCCGCAGCTCGATGAGGCGATGCACAACGCATTCCAGAAGGCGACGGAGCTTGCGCCGGACCGGATCGAGTTCAGCTACCGTTACGCCGAGTCGTTCTACGACCTGGAAAAGCCGGACTGGGACGAGGCGCTGAAGGCCTGGGCCGCCCTTGAGGCCCGGGCGAAGACTCCGGCCGAGCGCGAAACCATGCGCCTCCAGGCGGCCAATGTTCTCATCAAGCAGGGGAGATTCGACCACGCGAGGCTGCTGCTTTCCCTGGTGACGGAGCCCGGTCTGCAGGGCCAGAAGCAAAAGCTGGTTGCGCAGTTGCCCGAAAACGCGAAGAAATGACCCCCTCGCTGACGCATGCCATTCCTAGAAAAGCTGGAGCGCCGATTCGGACGCTTCGCCATCCCAAACATCACGCTCTATATCGTCATCGGCCAGGTGTTCGTATTCCTGACCGCGATGCTCGGCATACTGAGGGATGCGTCGGTCATAGACCTTGTGCCGATCCTGGCGTTCCGGGGCCAATGGTGGCGGATCGTGACGTTTCTCGCCAGGCCCCCGAGCTTTTCCCACAACCTGCTGGACCTCGTGGGCCTGGCATTTGGGTGGTGGATCTTTTATTTCATGGGAAGCGCGCTCGAGGGGTATTGGGGCAGCTTCCGGTATAATCTCTTCCTGGCCGCCGGGTGGGTCCTCACGGTCGGGGTGTCGTTCCTCCAGCCCGCGTACGCGGTTTCGAACCTGTTTCTCGGAGCCTCGGTGTTTCTCGCGTTTGCCTATCTGCACCCGGAATTTGAGATAGCCCTTTTCTACGTCCTGCCCGTCAAGCTCCGCTGGATTGCGCTGGCCGCCTGGGTCTGGGGCGCGTTTGTGTTCATTCGGGGGAGCTGGGCGGTCCGCCTGCAGATCCTGGCGGCCGTTGGAAACATCCTGCTGTTCTTCGGTCGCGACATCTGGCTCGCGGCGGGCCGGAAGCGCCTCCTGACCGTGCGCACCGTGGGCCGGATCGCGCGCAGCGGCTCGGTGGAGGAGCCGCGCCATCGCTGCAGGATCTGCGGCAAGACCAACCTGTCCGATCCTCAGCTTGATTTTCGCTACTGCTCGAAGTGCGGCGGCGAGCAATGCTACTGCCCCGAGCACATCTACAACCACGAGCATGTCCTTGGCGAGGATGAGGCGGCCAAGCGGTGATCCCCTGGCGGGCGCCCTTGCGCTCCCAAGCCTGGGCGCCTGGCTCGCCTTTGCCGAGCGGCTTTACGAGCGCGAGGGCCTGGCTGTCGGACAGGTGGCGGCCAATGCGCACGACGAGGCGCTGTATCTGCTCCTGCGCACCCTCGGGCTGCCGCTGGATAGCGATCCGTCCGTTTTGGAGCGGAGCCTCTCCGACGCCAAGCGCACGAAGCTCCGGGCCGTCCTGCGCCGGCGGGTCGTCGGGCGGATTCCGGCCGCCTACCTGACGCGCGAGGCCTTCCTCGGCGAACACCGGTTCTACGTGGATGAGCGGGTCATCATTCCGCGCAGCTATTTTCTCGAGGTGATTCCGCGCCTGCGGGAGCTCCTCGGGCCGAAGGGGCCGCCTCCGGCGCGCATGGCCGACGTCTGCACGGGTTCAGGCTGCCTTGCGATCCTGCTCGCCCACGCGTTTTCCAAGGGGAGGATCGATGCGATCGATGTGTCCAAGGATGCCCTGGAGGTCGCCCGGATCAATATTCGCGGGCACGGGTTCGAGGATCGCATCAGGCCCTGCCTGAGCGACGTATTCGATTCGGTGCCGCCGGCCCGGTACGATGTCATCCTGAGTAATCCCCCGTACGAGCCGACAGCCCGCGTGAACGCCCTGCCGCCGGAGTTTCGCCGGGAACCCCGCCTGGCGCTCGACGGGGGCGTCGACGGACTGGCGGTCATCCGCAAGCTTCTGTACCAGGCGCGGGAGCGGCTCTCGCCCCGCGGCGCCGTGTTGATCGAGGTCGGCGGGCTCAGGTCGGCGGTTGACAGGGAGTTTGCCGGTCTCCGGCCGGAATGGATCCCGACGCAGGACGGGAGCGACTGCGTTTGCGCGATTCGCGCGGATCGCCTGCGGCCTCACCGAGTGAGGTCGTACAGGGCGTAGCCGGCCAGCAGGTTTGGCAGGGCGGGGCAGGGGCTCTTCCAATCCCCGAGAAGGAGGGCGCGGCGGGCGATGCGGACGCCCTTCTTCCCGCAGAAGTCCTCAAAGTCCGCGATGGTCACCGGGTTGGCGGGCCGGCTCTCGAACCATTCGGTCGGATACACGACGTTGCGGACCTTGCGCCCGCGCAGGAGCGTGTTCAGCCGGTTCTTCCAGAAACCGTGGTTGACGAAGCCGACGGTGAGGGAGCGCCCGACCCGGAGGGCCTCGAGGATGACCGCGGCCGGATCGTTGAGTTCATGCACCGTGCGGGAACAGATGACGCGGTCGAAGTGGCGCTCGGGAAACGAGCGCATGAAGTCCGTGATGTCGCCCTGGTAGGCGTTTACGCCGCGGCGCACGCAGGCCGTGATGCGCGAAAAATCGAGGTCGACGCCGACACCGGAGACCTGCTTGGTCTGGGCGAGGTAGTCCAGAAGCTCGCCCCGGCCGCACCCAAGGTCGAGGACGCGGGAACCCGGCTCCACCCAGTCCCCGATGATCTGCATGTCGATCGTGCGCTTTTCGACGGGCCTGTTCATGTCGGGTCAGATCGTGAAGTCGAAAACCACCTGTTCGCGCTCGAGAAAGGCGCGCACAAGCGTGTAAAGCTCCTCGCTTTCGAGGAGGAATGAGTCGTGGCCCAGGTCCGTCGCGAGCTCGGCGTAGTTCGCCCGCTTGCCGGCCCGCAGGAGGGCAAGCGCGATCTCCCGGTTCTGCTCCGGGGGAAAGAGCCAGTCGCTCGCGAACCCGACGATGAGCGTCTCGGCCTGGACGGGGGCGAATGCCCGCTCCAGCGAACCGTAGGCCTGGGCCAGGTCGAATTGGTCGAGCGCCCGGGTGATCGTGAGGTACGAGTTCGCGTCAAAGCGGTTGATGAAGCTCTGGCCCTGGTGGCGGAGGTAGCTCTCCACCTCGAATGGCACGTCGAAGGCGTCCGGGGCCGCGTCCCGGGCCGGCGCGCGGCGCCGCCCGAATTTCCGGTCCATGGAGGCGTCGCTGACGTAGGTGATGTGCGCCATCATGCGCGCGATGCCGAGGCCCACGCGGGGCCCGCCCTCTCGCGGGTAGTCGCCGCGGTTCCAGGCCGGGTCCTGCATGATCGCCTGGCGGCCGACCTCGTTGAAGGCGATCGCCTGCGCGCTTTCGCGGGCGGTGCTGGCCATCGCAAGGACGCGGTGCACGAGGGCCGGGAACTCGATGGAGAACTGGGTCGCGGTCATGCCGCCCATGGACCCGCCGATCACCGCGTGCACTTCGGCGATCCCGAGGTGGTCGAGCAGAAGCTTCTGGGACCGGACGATGTCGCTGATCGTAACGAAGGGGAAGGCGGTGCCGTACGGTCTTCCCGTCGAGAGATCCGTCGAGGAGGGTCCCGTCGATCCCTGGCAGCCGCCGAGCACGTTGGCGCAGATCACGAAGAAGCGCCGCGTGTCGACGGCCTTGCCCGGGCCGATGAGGTTGTTCCACCAGCCGGGCTTCCGGTCGTCGGGCGAGTGCCAGCCCGCGCAATGATGGTCGCCGCTCAGCGCGTGGCAGATGAGGACGGCGTTGTCGCGGGTGATGTTCAGCGTTCCGTAGGTTTCGTAGCGGAGCGTGAAACCGGGCAGTTCCTGGCCGCTTTGGAACAGGAAGGGCCGGCCATGGACGAAGTCGCGCGGCTGCGCGAGCCCGACGTCGTCGGGACGGAGGTGGCGCGGCACGGAGCCGGGCTCCGGGAAGGCCTCGACGTCATCGGTCATGGGAACAACCGTAAGTCCGTTGCCCGGCGCGGGGCAAGGATCTCATCGGCTTATGACGCGGGTCCGGTCACTCCTGCGCGGCGGCCTCGGCAATCGCGTCGTCCATCTCGTCGTTCGAGAACACCTGCTGGACGTCGTCCAGCTCCTCGAGGGCGTCGTGAAGCTTCACGAGGGTGCGGGCCGCCGCCAAGTCTGCTATCGGAACGGTGCTCGCCGGAATGTACGCGATTTCCGCGCTCTCGGGCTTGATCCCCTTTTGCTCAAACGCATGGGCGACGCGGTCGAAGGCATTGACGGCGCAGCGCACGTCGTAGCCGTCGGCGGTCGTGATGACATCGTCGGCGCCCGACTCCAGCGCAAGCTCCATCAGGGCGTCCTCGGGGATCGCGTCCTTCGCAATCAGGAACTGGCCCGCATGGAGAAACTGAAACGCCACGGCTCCCGTGCCGCCCAGATTTCCACCGAATCTTGTGAACACGCTGCGCACCTCCGAGGCGGCGCGATTCTTGTTGTCGGTCGTCACCTTCACGATGATGGCGACGCCGCCGGGCCCGTAGCCTTCGTACGTGATTTCCTCGAAAACGACGCCGGGCAGTTCTCCCGTGCCCTTCTTGACCGCGCGGTCGATGTTTTCCGCGGGCATGTTCGCGTCGCGCGCCTTCATGAGGATGGTCCGCAGGCGCGGGTTCATCGCAGGATCGCCGCCGCCCGCCTTGGCGGAGATCGTGATGTCGCGCGACAGGCGGCTGAACAACTTGCCGCGCCGGGGATCCTTGACCGCCTTGATCCGCTTTACCTTAGCCCATTTGCTGTGGCCTGCCATGGGGGGTCATTTCTTCCTCTTGGGCGTGACATTCTTGATCGCTTTGGCCCCCGTTCCGCCCGCCGCGGCCTTGGCCGTGTCGGGATCCCCGTCGTCCCTCATGCGATTGACGACGAGCTGCTGCGCGATCGTGAAAAGGCCGTTGGTCGTGGAGTAAAGCGACAGCGCGCACGAGAAACTGTAGCAGAACACAAGCATGATGAGCGGGGTGAACATCATCATCTTTGCCTGCGCGTTGTCCACGGTGGGCTGCGGCGAGAGCTTCACCTGCAGGAACGAGACGACTCCGAGTATGAGCGGCAGAATGTTGATCGCGATTCCAAGCCCGGGCAGATGGCCGACCGTGTCCGGAGCCGAGAGGTCGGCCGCCCAAAGGAAGTGCGCAAACCGCAGTTCGGCCGTGCTCATGAGCATCCGGTAGAATCCGAAGAAGAACGGCATCGTGAACAAAATCGGGAGGCACCCGCCAAGGGGATTCACCTTGTGCTCCTTGAAGAGCTCCATTGTAGCCTGGTTCTTCTTCTGGGGGTTGTCCTTGTACTTCTCGTTCAGCGCCTTCAACTGGGGCTGGATCTTCTGCATGCGGCGGGACGAGCGGAACGACGCGAGGGTCGGGTAGATGAAGATCGTCTTGAGCGTGAGGGTCGTGAGGATGATGGACAGGCCCCAGCTCGGCACGAAGGAATGGATCCACGTCATCAGCGTCAGCAGAAGGGCGCTGAAGAACTTGAACCACCCGAACTGCATCACGCCGTCCTGATCAAACTTGAACACCTCGGCGTTGGAGAGCCGGCGGTATTCCTTCGGGCCCACGTAATAGCTGGCGCCGAGCACCGTTTGCGCACCCGGCTCGAGCGAGGGAACGTCGAACTGGGCCGTCTGGGTCACGCCGTAGGCGTGGCTGTCGGTGTTGGAGAGTTGTGTCAGGAGGTATGCCCTGCGCGCGGCAAGGCCGGCGGCGGGCTTGTCGGGCGTGAGAATGCCGATGAAGAACTGGTTGCTGACCGCCGCCCACGCCGTCGGACCCGGGCTTTCGATGACAGGCGTGGCACCGTGCGCGTTAAGTCCGAAGAAGCCGCCGCTCGCCTCGAATTTCACCCTCGGAATGCTGGAGGGGCTCTTTCCGTCCGAATACCACGCCGCCAGGTACATCCCGTTGTCCCGGTCGTATGCTGGCGCCGCCGTGCCGACGGCGAGGCCGACGCGGAAGGGCTGCGTCGGCTGGGGCGAGAGATTGCGAAACGTGGTTTCGGATCGCAGTTGGTAGGGATCCGTGCCTTCGCCCGCATCCAGGGGGAGTACATAGCGGCGGGTCACCTCCCATTTGCCCGGGATCGTTGCGCGATAGACGACCTCCTGGGCCGAACTAGATACGAGCTGGAAGTGCGCCATCCGGTCGAGGCCGGGAACGCCGACCAGGGCAAGGGCCGGATCGACATGCAGCTTGTTAAATATGAATGGCGTGGGGTCATCGATCGCCTCGGGATACTGGTATTGGCCGTCCGGCTTGCGGTGCGTCAGTGCGACGTCGCGGATCGCGCCGCCGTAGTCGGTGAACCGGACCTCGATGAAGCTGTTATGAAGCTTCGTTACCTGGGATCCGGTGACGTCGACATTGGCGGAAACGAACTCGGGTTGCGGGCCCGGCGGCACAAGAGCCTCGGGGCCCTGGGAAGCCGGCGCCTGCTGGGTGGCAGCCTGGCGGAGAGCCTCGGGTGTCGCCCGCTGCGTCGAGTTCCGATTGCCGAGGTACATGCTCGCAATCGCCGCGGCGATCAGGAGGACACCGATGACTGTGTTTTTCTTGTCCACGAAATTGAAGCTCAGTTTAAGGGTGGCAACGGACGCAGCGGGGGCGGGAGGAATATCGGTCCATCCGCGCCGACTCGCGAAGGGAAGCTTTGGGGCCTTCGAAGCCTCCGGCGAGCGCTTTCCCATCGTTCGGCGATCCCGCCGAAGCAATGGCTAAATCCGATGCGTCCGCATTCTCCAGGGCTTCGGCGGACTGGGGAACAGGGTCGAATCCCCCGGCATGAAAAGGGTTGCACCTGGCGATTCGGCGCAGCGACAGCCAGGCTCCGCAGACGGCGCCGTGCCGCCGGACCGCCTCGGCCGCATAGGCGGAGCAGGAAGGCTCAAAGCGGCAGCGCGCCGACGGCCCAAGGAACACGGGGAGCGCCGGGGAGACGAAGCGCCGGTAGAGGTGGATGGCCCCGAGCAACCCCTTGGAGGGCAGGCGGATCAATTGGAGAAGTGCACCCGGGCGCCGCCTGGATCTGGCGGACTCGTTTGCACCGCGGATCTGTGCGCAGGCATTGCTCACGGGGCCCGGGTTTCGGCGATTCGGCGGCAGGCTTCGACAAACCTCCGCTCCAGCTCGGCAAACGGACGGCGGTTCACGGCCGAACGGGCGACGATCACAATGTCGGCGTCGCGCGGAAGGAGATCCTGATGGCGGCGAAAAACTTCCCGGAGCCTGCGTTTGGCCCGGTTGCGCAGGATGGCGCCGCCGACGGAGGCCCCGGAGGCCACCACGCAGACGCGGGGCAATGCTTCGGAAGCTGGCGCGGACGGAGGCAGGGCGCGCTGGAGATGCCAGAGGGTGAAAGTCTGGCAATCGGCGCGCGTCCCGCGCTCCCGGGGAGCGCGGATGTCGCTCTGGCGGCGGAGGTGCTGCCCAGGGCGGAAACGCATCAAGAAAGCGGTCCGTTCCGGTTCAGGCGACAGTCAGGCGCTTGCGTCCCTTGAGACGCCGGGAGGCGAGCACCTTGCGGCCGCCCCTCGTGGACATGCGGGCGCGAAACCCGATTCTGCGGACGCGTTTCTTGCGATGGGGGCGAAAGGTTGGTTGCATAGTTCTTAAGTGATCAAGAGGCGACGGAAGTGCCGGATTGGGGCGGGGGTGTCAAGGGTGGTGTCGTCGAATGGAGGGCGACCGGTTGACTCGCATCGATGCGCGAGTCATTTCAAGGCATGCGCTTTTCCACCCTGATTCCGGTGGCCCTTGGCGTCCTGACGGGGCTTCCTCCGGCCTCGGGAGCGGATGCGCCCGCGACTCCGCCCGATCCGGAAATCCAGGCAATCGTATCGGAGATTTCCGCCGAACGCATCCAGCGCACGGTCTATGTCCTGGCGAGTTTCAAGACCCGGCACACGCTTTCGGATCCCCTGCCGAGCGGCGACGGGATCGGCGGGGCGTGCGCCTGGATCCGCGCGGAATTCGAGCGCGCGTCGGTCGCGTCGGGCGGCCGCCTGCAGGTGGAACTCGACTCCTTTGTCCAAAAACCCGTGGCCCCGCGAATCCCGCGCCCGGTCACCATCGTCAATGTGGTGGCCACGCTGCCAGGGTCGCGGCCCGGCTCAGCGGGCCGCATCTATGTCATGAGCGGACATTACGACTCTATCATCAACGATGTGCTGGACGCAAAAAGCCCGGCTCCCGGAGCGGACGACGATGCCTCGGGTGTCGCCGCGGTGCTGGAGGCCGCCAGGGTGATGTCGAGCCGTGAGTTTGGAGCGACGATCATCTTCATGGCGGTCGCCGGCGAGGAGCAGGGACTCAACGGCTCGACCCACTGGGCCGGCCAGGCCCGGGAAAAAGGCCTCGATATCGCCGGAATGCTCGATGACGACATTGTTGGCAACACGCGGGGACCCGACGGCCGGATCGACCGCCAGACCCTGCGGCTCTTCGCCCAGGGGCTCCCGGCCCGCGCCCGCCTTGACGACTCGCTTGTCGATTTGATCCGCAATGGAGGCGAGAACGACTCGCCGCCGCGCGAGCTGGCGCGCGCGGTCCGCGACATCGCCGGAATCTATGTGCCCTCGATAAACCTCAAGCTCGTGTACCGCACGGACCGTTATCTGCGCGGAGGCGATCAGATGCCCTTCCTCGACCAGGGATATCCGGCCGTTCGATTCACCGAACCGGCCGAGGACTTCCGGCGCGAACACCAGGCGGTTCGCGTGGAAAACGGGGTAAAGTACGGGGACACGCCGGACCAGGTCGATTATGCCTACACGGCGGACGTGACGCGCGTGAACGCCGCGGCGCTCGCCGCGCTTGCGCGGGCGCCCTCGTCGCCCCGGGACGTGCAGATCGAGACGGCGCGGCTGGAAAATGACACTACCCTGCGGTGGACGCCGAACGCGGAACCCGACCTCGCGGGATACCGGATTGTCTGGAGGGAGACGACGGCGCCGTTCTGGGAGCACGCAATCGATGTGCCGAAGGATGTGACCCGTAAGACGATTCCCGGCCTCTCCAAGGACGGCGTGGTCTTCGGGGTGGAGGCCTTCGACGGGGACGGCCATGTCAGCCCGGCGTCATTTCCAAAACCCAGGCGCACGCTTTGAACGGGGAGACCGTGCAGTTCGACTTTCTCACGCGGCTGGAGTTGGAGCCGCCGCCGATCGTGTTCGCCCGAAGCGCCCGGGCGCGCGGCTACCGACTGACCCTGCGCCGCGACGGCACGGCGGTGGCCACGATCCCGGCGCGCGGTTCGGAGCGCGAGGCGCGCCGCTTTGTGGAGCAGAACAACGACTGGCTCGAGCGCGCGCGAGCGCGCCAGCGCGTGAGACCGCGAGGGGCTGAAGTGTGGACGATCGGCACGCGCATCCTGTGGAGGGGCGAATCGGTTGAAATTCGCCTGGCGGCGGTGAATCCCCCGGCGGTTTGCGCCTCGGCCGACGTCTTTCGGGTGCGGAGGCTTGACGGAGACCTGCGGCCGGTCCTCGAGGCGCTTTTCAACCGGCGGGCGCGGATTGAACTGCCTGCGCGCGCCTGGGAATTGGCCGCCGTCACCGGCGTCGATTTGAAGCATGTGACCGTGCGCAACCAGCGTTCGCGATGGGGATCGTGCTCGGCCGTCGGGACGATCTCATTGAACTGGCGGCTCATCCAGACCCCGGAATTCGTGCGCGATTACATCATCTACCATGAGCTGATGCATCTGCGGGAAATGAACCACTCGGCCCGGTTCTGGGCCCGCGTGGGGAAGGTCTGCCCCGGCTGGCGCGAGGCCGAGCTTTGGATCAAGAAGAACGGGTCCCTCGTGGGACTGTAGGGGTCAGCCTGACCCCGTCTATTCACTTGAAATCCAGCAGCTCGACTTCGAAGATGAGGGTGGCCGCGGCAGGGATGGTCGGCGGCCGGCCGCCAACGCCGTAGGCGAGCCAGTACGGGATGATGAGCGTCCGCTTTTCACCTTTCTTCATGGTGCGGATGGCCTCCTCCCATCCCGCGATCACGTGGCCTTCGCCGATTCGGAAGGTGAACGGCACCCCGCCCTGGTAGGAACTGTCGATCGCGGTGCCGTCGAGAAGACGGCCGGCGTAGTGGACGGTGACGAGATCTCCCGGCCTCGGCGTTGCGGTGCCTGTCCCCAAGGCGCGCACCATGTAGCGAAGGCCGGATTCTGTCCGGTGCGCGGTCGGATAGAGCCGGTCGATCTCGAGCGAGTCCTTCGTGGAAAGCTGCGGCCGTTCCTCCGCCATCGCGGATCGCATCGCCGAATTGATCGGTTCGTCACGGGTCTTCACCTCGAATATTCCCGACCGGACGACGATGGCCAGGGTGAGAAGGACGGCGCCGAGGAGCAGCAGGTAAAAGAAGCTTCGCAGCGGCGGGGACGATGAAGGGACAAGGGGCATCGCGGAGCCAACGGTAACCCGTGGATTGGGGCAACCCAAATGAAAAAGCGCGTGCCGAAGAGGAGACCGGCCAGGTTTTCCGGGCCAACCCTCCGGTCAGATGTAATCGCGGTACGACGGCTCGAACATGCGCGAGCGTATGTCGGCGGACAAATCGGCGGGGCGGGGGCGGCGGGCGAGTCCGGTGCGGTAGGCCTCTTCAGCGACGGCGGTTGCGATTTCCGCCGAGACATCGCGTATGCGGCCGAGGGCTGGAAAGATCCGGCCGACTTCCAGGTCCTTTTCCGTGACGAGCGAGGCGAGGGTCTGCGCGGCCCGCAGAAACATCGTGTCCGAGACTTGCGTTGCCTCGGAGACCAGGGCGCCGAATCCGATGCCGGGAAACACATAGACGTTGTTGCCCTGGCCGGGGACATGGGTGCGGCCGTTCAGGGTCACCGGATCGAACGGACTGCCGCTTGCAAAGATCGCGCGGCTTTCCGTGTGCTGGTAGGCTTCCTGCGCGGTGCACTCCGCCTTCGACGTCGGATTGGAGAGCGCGAAAATGACGGGTCTCGCATTCACAGCCGCCATTTTCCGGAGTATGTCCGCCGTGAAGGTGCCGGGCGTTCCGGAAACTCCGATGAGGATGGTCGGGCGGAGACTCTCCACCGCGGCCCCGAGGGAGCCGAGCGGCTCGTGATTGTGCGCATAGGCGTGCTTGTGCGGGGCCAGCTTCTGCAGCCGGCCTCGCTCGACCAGGCCCTGCGAATCGACGAACCAGCAGCGCTCCCGGGCTTCGGCCTCGGCGAGGCCTTCCAGCTTCGCGGCCGCCGTGAAAAGGTCGGCGATTCCCGTCCCGGCCTCCCCCGCGCCGAGGAACAGCAGCTTCTGGTCTCGGAGCCGGTTTCCGGTCACCCGCAGCGCCGCGAGGATTCCCGCAAGGGCCACGGCCGCCGTTCCCTGGATGTCGTCGTTGAAGCTGCAGATCTTTTGCCGGTATGCGTGCAAAAGGCGGAAGGCGTTCTGGTTGCCGAAATCCTCCCATTGAAGGAGAGCCTTCGGAAAGGTCGTGTGCACCGCCTCGACGAATTCGGCGACAAAGGCGTCGTATTCCGGGCCGCGCACGCGCGCGTGGTTGAGCCCGATATACAGCGGGTCTGCACGCAGCGACGCATTGTCCGTGCCGACGTCGAGCGTGATCGGGAGGCAATAGTAGGGATGCACCCCGGCGCACGCCGTGTACAGGGAGAGCTTTCCCACCGGGATCCCCATTCCCAGGGCTCCGAGGTCGCCGAGCCCCAGGATGCGCTCGCCGTCGGTCACGACGATCATGCGCGCATCAGGATAGGGCCAGTGCCGGAGGATCTCCGCGATCCTGCCGCGTTCATTGAGGCTGATGAAAAGGCCGCGCGGCCGCCGGTAGATCGCGCCGTATTCAAGGCAGGCCTGGCCCACGGTCGGTGTGTAGATGATCGGAATCATCTCCTCGAGGTTTGCCTCCACCAGGCGATAAAAGAGAGTCTCGTTTCTGTTTTGCAGGGTCGTCAGGTAGATGTATTTCGCGAGGGGATCCGAGTTCCTGCGGAAATTGCCCAGCGTCCGGCGCATTTGCTCGTCGATCGTGGACACCCGGGGGGGAAGAAGCCCGCGGAGCCCAAGGACGTCGCGTTCCCTTTCGGTGAATGCGGTGCCTTTGTTTAAGATGGAATTTGTGAGCAAGGCGGTCCCCGTGGGGAGCATCGGGCCTCCGCTGGGACTCAGGCCGGAATCGGTCTTGTCTGCGATAGGGTTCATGGGGTGGTTTTCCCCGAGACTATCGCGGCTGGCTTTGTCCATCAAGGATTAAGGCGGAACCGCGCGGTTCGCCCGGCCGATTGTGCCCAACCATCGATTTGCCGGCCGATCACCGGAAAGTGGACTTGCCGGCGCAAATCTGAGAAAAGCGGAATCGATGCCTTCCAAACCCATTCCGGGCTCAACCGGCGCCATTCTCACCTGCCTTCCGTCGCCCTATCTGGCCCACCCAGCAACAGGCCTCCTCTACCTGCCGCGGCTCATCGCGAAGTGCCGCTATGTGAAGGAGCATGGATCGCTTCCGCCGAGCTACGCGAAGAACTTCAAGCGGGGACTTGACCGCTTTCTCTGCATTCACCTAGGGGTCGATCCGGATGCAGTCGAAAGGATCGTGCGCTCGTCGGCGGACGATGCGGAAATGGACCGGCGCCTGCTCGAGCTTTTTCCCCGGGACGTCCGGGCTGCGCAATGGAATCGGGAGCTTGCCCAGCGGGGGACGACGCCCGCAGGCCGCGAGTTTCTGCGCGAAGCGCTCACGGCGATGGGCTGCGCCGACCGGGTCGAGGATATTAAGAGCGTCGCCGACCTCATTGATTTCGACGAGGGACGGATCGAGTAGGGGCGGCGTCGCCGATCGTCGCTCATCCATTGCCTCCAAACGCCAAGATTGCCTCCCAGGCGCCGGGCATTACCTTGGCGGCATGTTGAGCCTTCCGACAGAGCTGCTGATTCTGGCGCTGCTCGTCGTGGCGAACGGGCTGCTTGCAATGGCGGAAACGGCGATTATCTCGGCTCGCAAGACGCGATTGCGGAAACTCGCCCAGCGGGGCAATCGAAGGGCGGCGCGGGCGCTGGCGCTTGCGGAGCAGCCGACCCGGTTCCTCGCGCTCGTGCAGTTTTGGCTCACCCTTTCCGGCATGATCGCCGGAGTAATCGGCGGGGCGGAACTTGCGGGGCAGGTGGAGCGCGGTCTCGCGCAACTCTTGCCGATGCCCCCCTGGGGCCTCTGGGCCCTCGCCTACGCCCTTGTTACGATCGGACTTTCGGCATTGATGCTCCTCTTTGGCGAATTGGTCCCCAAACGGGTCGGCCTTGCCTATCCGGAACGAATTGCGTCGCTCCTTGCCGGGTTCATGTGCGCGCTGGCCTGGCTGGCGGCTCCCTTTCTCCGCATCCTGGAGCTTGCGACGGCGGGCCTGGCCCGGCTTATGCGGATGCGCCCGCGGTCCGCCGCCGAAAACATTGGAGAGGACGAGGTGCGGGCGCTTGTCGAGCAGGGCCTGCACGCCGGCGTATTCCATCCCGCGGAGAAGGAAATGGTGGAAGGCGTCTTCGCGCTGGATCAACTGCGCGTGACTTCGCTCATGACGCCCCGGCCGAAGATCGTGTTTCTCAACATCGACGATCCGGAGGAGACCAATTGGCGGAAGATCGTCACGAGCGGGCACTCGTATTTTCCCGTGTATCAGAGCAGCAGGGATCAGATCGCGGGCTTCGTGTCCGTGAAGGCGCTGTGGGCGCATTCGGCGATCGGACTGCCCACAACCCTGAAGAACCTCCTCGTGCCGCCGCTGCTTGTTCCGGATACGATGACCGCAATGCAGGTGCTCGAGCGCTTCAAGAAGACGGGCCGGCACGTCGCGGTCGTGACCGACGAGTTTGGCTCTGTGCAGGGCTTGGTGACCCTGATCGACGTCTTTGAGGCGATTGTTGGCGACCTGCCCGAGCCGGGCCGGCGCAACCAGCCCGAAGCCAGGAAGCAGGAGGACGGCGCGTGGCTGATCGACGCAACGCTGCCGACCGGCGAACTCAAGTCGATGCTCGGGATCGAGGCCTCCTTCCCGCACGAGATGGAGGCGGATTACCGGACCCTCGGTGGCTTTGTAGTGACCCAGTTTGGCCGGATACCGGCCGCCGCCGACAGTTTCGAATGGGAGGGCTGGCGCTTCGAGGTCGTCGAAATGGATCGCCGGCGGGTCGACAAGGTCCGGGTCAGCCGGGTGACGGCGCCCGCCGTTGCCGGCATGAAGGCGGTTTAGCCCTTCTGCTCGGCGAGCACCTTGAGCACGTCCGCCGCCTGGGCTTTCGTCGCCGCCTTGTAGTCGGCCCAGATGACCACCCCGTCCTTGATCAGGTACGCCTGCCGCGTGGCAAAGAACCCCATGACCTTCGCAGGCATCAGGGGCACGCCAAACGCGGTGACGACCGTCTTGTCGGTGTCCGCGATCAGGGTGAAGGGGAAGCGGTACTTGTCCTTGAACGCCTTCTGGGCCTCAACCTTGTCCAGGCTCACGCCGATCACGGCAACGCCCTTCTCCTGGAGTTCGGCGTAGGCATCGCGCAGCGAGCAGCCTTGGGCCGTGCAACCCGGGGTGTCGGCCTTTGGAAAGAAGTACACCAGCGTGTAGGGCTGTTTCTTGTAGAAATCCCCAAGATTGAGGCTTTCACCAGTCTCCGTCACTGCGGTCACTTCAGGCGCCTTGTCGCCGACCTTCAGCGGATCGGAGCGGGCTTGGGAGAAGATTGTGGAAAAGGCGGCGGCCATAAGGAGGGTTCCTCGTCTCATTTTCATTGTATACCAGCAATGTTCCGCGTTGCGATGGCTTTGCAAGCAGCGGCCCTGTTTTTTGGAACTTTTGAGCGGGTTTGCCTGCCTAATTACCCGCTTTCCCATGCTTTCTTGCAGTTCGGCCGCCGCGCGGTATTGCGCTTGAGCGCTTTCTTCTTTGTAAGCAGATTAACCTTTCATGGTACTTTTTTCGCTTCCTAGCACCATCCGGCGCGGCTTCCTGCAGCTCGGTTCCCTTTTTCTTGCGGCGATCGGACCTGCCCTCCCCGGGCAGACGGGTGTTCCCTCGGCGGCGGACGGGTTTAATCCCAATGTGACCGGATTGGTCAATGTCTTGGCGATTCAGACCAACGGACAAATCCTGGTGGGGGGCCTGTTCACCCAGCTCCAGCCGAACGGCGCCACCACGGCCACCGTGAGAAACAATCTGGCCCGCATCAATCTCGACGGGACGCTGGACCCCAGCTTCGATCCTGAGCCGAACGGACAGGTGCTTGCGGTCATGGTTCAACAGGATGGCAACATATTGATCGGAGGCAACTTCACCACACTTCAGCCCGGCGGCGCGGCCTCGCCCAACGCGCCGGTGTACAAGCGCAATCACATCGCCCGGATCACGCCTCAGGGCGCCATTGATCCAAATTTCGATCCCAACGCCACGGCAACCCTTTCCTCCCAGGTTTATGCCATAGGCCTGCAGACGAACGGGCAGATCGTGATCGGAGGGGCCTTCACCTCGCTGCAGCCGAACGGGGCGGCGAGTCCGACGATCCGAAACCACATCGCCCGGCTTAATTCCAACGGGAGCCTCGACACGAGCTTCAACCCCAACGCCAATGCGATGGTTGCTGCCATTTGCGTTGAACCCAATGGCCAGATCCTGATCGGCGGCGGATTCACGGCACTGCAGCCGCCCGGAGCGGCGAGTCCGACGATCCGAAGGTACATCGCCCGGCTCAATTCCGACGGCTCCCTGGATCAGGGCTTCAATCCCGACGCCAACAACCTCGTGTCCGTGATCACCATGCAGGCCGACGGCAAGATCCTGATGGGAGGCATCTTCTCGCTGCTGCAGCCGAATGGAGCGAGCGTGACCATAACGGCCGATTCCATTGCCCGGCTCAACCCCGACGGCTCGATCGATGCCACTTTCACGACCCAGGCGGAGACGGACGTGGCGACAATGGCCCTGCAGTCGGATGGCAAGATTCTGATCGGTGGTCTCATCACCACGATCCAGAACGAAGCGAATTCGAATTCCCTCCGCTACGTCGCCAGGCTCAATCCGGACGGAACGGCGGACACGACCTTCGTGCCGGATCCAAACTACGAGGTGAACGCCGTGGCGGTCCAAAACGACGGAAAGATTCTTCTGGGCGGAGCATTCAACCAGGTGCAGCCCGACGGCACGGCAATCGGCGTAATGCGCAGCGGAATCGCCCGGGTGAACAGCGACGGGACGCTCGACGCGAATTTCGACCCGAACACGTACGGCAACGTCAGCGCAGTGGGGGTGCAATCCACCGGCAAGATCATCATCGGCGGCAATTTCTCGAGCGTGGGCGGTTCAACCCGGAGAAACCTGGCCCGGCTGAATCCGGACGGGTCCCTGGATGCATCCTTTGACCCCGAGCCGGACGGCGTTGTCATCTGCATCGTCGTCCAACCCGACGACAAGATCCTGATCGGAGGCGGTTTCCTGACTTTCAATCCTCCCGGAGCGGCCTCGGCCACCACGCGCAACTACCTTGCCCGCTTGAATGCCGACGGGAGTCTCGACACGACCTTCGACCCTGAACCAAACGGCCCGGTGGATGCAATGGTCCTCCAGCCGAACGGCCAGATCATCGCGGGCGGCGGTTTTGCCGCATTCTCGCCGAACTCAGGGGGCGTTTTGACAACGCCCGTTACAAACTCGACGACGACCGCGGCGACCGCGATCAACGGAAACACGACCACGGTCACCACCACGACTACAACGGCGACCGGCACGATTACCGTGGTCGCGGCATCCACGACAAACATTGGCCCGCCCCCGACCACCACAACGGTCACGACGACCACGGTGACGAACGGAACAACGTCCACGACAACCTCCGTGACAACCACCCTGACGGAGGCCTTGTATGTGGGGCGCCTCAATTCCAACGGTACGCTCGACACGACATTCCTTCCGAGCCCGAACAACAACATAACCGGCATACTTCTGGAGCCCGCGGACAACGCGGTCATTCTCATCGGGCAAATCTCGGTCCTGACGCCCGTGAGCACGAACGCGACTTCCCAGGTCGATAACATCGTGCGGGTGTCGATGACCGACGGCTCGGTTGACACCAACTTCCATCCCAACCCGAATGGTCTGATCAACGCGATGGCGCTGCAGCCCAATGGGCAGATCCTTATCGGCGGAGCCTTCAGTTTGTTGACTCCCAACCCCACGGTCACCACGACCACGACTTCGGCCGGCACTGTGACCACGGTCACGGCGCCGACGGCGCGCAACGGGCTTGCGCGAATGAATGCCGACGGCACGTTGGACACGAATTTTGCGCCGACAGTCGACAGCCCGGGGACGGTTTACACCATGGCCGTCAATCCGACCAACGGCCAGATTGTAATCGGTGGCATCTTTTCTTCGGTCGCGGAAACGGCCCGGAGCAACATCGCCAGGATCAACACGGATGGCTCCCTGGACTCCGGCTTCTCGGCCGGCCTCAACGGGGTCGTGGACAGCGTCAAATACCTCGCCAACAATCAGTTCATTGCAGTTGGGGCTTTCACGGCCGTCAGCCCGCCGGGCGCGGCGACCGCGACGGCGGTGACCCACGCGGTCCGGTTCAATGGCGATGGCAGCTTTGACTCGACCTTCAAGCCGGGGATCGGCGCCAATGCGCAGATCAACGCGATCGCCATCCAGCTCGACGGGAAGCTTCTGCTGGGCGGAAAATTCTCCAACATCGGGGGCGTTTATGCGACCAATGCCGTCCGCATCTTTTCGGATTCGGCCTGGGACAGCACGTTTGCCCTGAATGCGGATGGACAGGTCAATGCGATCGCCGTCCAGCCGGACGGCACGGTCTTCCTGGGAGGCTCGTTCAACGGTATAGGGCTCATGTTGGACTCTTCCGGAAACACGGTCGGCGCCACTTCCAAGAACTTCGTCCATGTGAATGGAACGACGGCGATCGTAGACTCCGCATATGCCTCGCTCCCCGACGGGCCGGTCAATTCGATCGCGGTCCAGCCGGCGGACGGCAAGGTGATCATCGGCGGGGCATTCTCCAACGTGGGGACCACCGCCCGCAGCCGCCTCGCGCGGTACAACACCAACGGCACGCTGGATGCGGGTTTCAATCCGGCGATCACCGGAGGAAGCGTGAATTCGGTGATGGTCCAGCCGGACGGCAGGATTCTGATCGGGGGCGCGTTCCTGACTGTTGGCGGGATTGCGACAGGGAGCAACGCGCCGATCGGCCTGGCGCGGCTGAATACCGACGGTTCGGTCGATTCCGGCTTCAAACCGAATGTGTCGGCCCCATCCAGCATTGCGGTGTCCCGCCCATCATTCCCGGTTTCCGCCATCATTCTCCAGCCCGACGGGCGGGTCCTTGTCGGCGGCTCCTGGAGTGTTGGCCTTTATTCTTACACCCAGGGGGCTGTCGTGCGGCTCAATTCCGACGGCACGCCGGACTCCGCATTCTCGGTTCCCGTGTTCTCGACTTCACCGGTCGCGTCCACATCGGTCAACGCCATGATCCTGGCCGGCGACGGGACCATTCTCGCCGGCGGCAGCTTTGGGGCGGTGAACGGCACGGCGATCAGCAATCTGGTCCGCTTGACCCCAACGGGGGCGGTGGATCCGACCTTCAATCCGAATCCGGACGGGGCCGTGACTGCGCTTGCCCTGCAAATGGACGGAAAGCTTTATGTTGCGGGCGGGTTCGCCAATATCGGCGGGCAGGCGCGCAACGGGTTTGCACGCCTGATGGCATCGACGACCCAGATCACCCAGTCGATCGGGGTCTCGACCGACCTGCGCACCATCGTCTGGTCCCGGGGCGGCCCCGGTCCGGAGCCCGCCTCCGTCATATTCCAGTCCTCGATCGACGGCTCCAGTTGGACGACGATCGGCCAGGCCAGCAGCGGGATCCTGACCTACGCCCAGGCGGCGGCTCAGACCTCCATCACGGTCGGAGGCAGCGAGATATGGTCCTACATGTTCCCCGGATTCTCCACGCTTCCCGGAAACGCCAATTTCTTCATCCGCGCGCTGGCCGTCGTGCCCACGACCGGGAACGGATCGAACGGGCTGGCCCAGTCCTCGTTCGAATTCTACCAGATTCCGGCCCCGGACCTCAACAGCGCGACGACCATCAGTGCGGTGTCCGGGTCCCTGTTCTACTACCAGATCGCGGGTGCGTATCCAGCAACAAGTTACAAGGCGACGGGCCTCCCCGCCGGCCTGACACTCAATGCGAGCACCGGCGTCATCTCGGGAACGCCCACCCAGGCGGGAACGTTCACGCCCACGCTGACCCTGACCAACGCGAGCGGCACGACGGTCCTTCCGAACTCCTACGCACAGGGCATCACGATCGTCGTGTCGGCGAGCCGTCCAACGGGCACGACCGGACCCACCACGCGCCTGATCAATCTTTCCTCCCGGGCGGTCGTCGCGGCAGGCAGCCCGCTCACCGGCGGACTGATCATCGCGGGGCCGGCGTCGAAAGCCGTCCTTTTGCGGGCCGCCGGACCCGCGCTGGCGAACTTCGGCGTCACGTCGGTCCTTGATGCGCCGGTCCTGCAGCTCTTTGACCAGTACGAACGCCCGATCCTGACGGCCCATGGCTGGGACGGGAGCGCCACCCTTAGCCAGATTTCCGCCCAGGTGGGTGCGTTCCCCTTTGCCCAGGGCAGCGCGGATTGCGCGGTTGTCACGACCCTCGCCCCGGGCGCCTACACGGTCAAGGTTACCTCGGGCGATGGCACGAGCGGATCGGCGCTTGTGGAAATCTACGACGCCGACGCGAATCCCCTGGCGGTCGCCCAGCGGCTAGCAAATCTCTCGGGCAACGGATCCGTGAGCCCGGGGAACCCCCTGATCGGCGGCTTTGTTATTGAAGGCAGCACGTCAAAGACGGTTCTCATCCGCGGGCTCGGGCCGGTCCTGTTCGATTTCGGGATACCTGCGTCTGTCCCGGATCCGGTCCTGACCCTGTATGACAAGAGTGGCAACGTCCTCGCCAAGAACCAGGGATGGGAAACCCCGACGACGATCAATTCGGCCTATCCGGCCGTGAGCGCCAGCGCCATCACGGCCGCGGATGCGGCCACGTACGCGTTCGCCCTGACGAGCGGCTACCTCGATTCTGCCCTCCTCGTGACGCTTCCGCCGGGCGCGTACACGGCGCAAGTGACGAGCTTCAGCGGGGCGAGCGGCACCTCTGTACTCGAAATCTACGAGGTTACCGGCGCCACCGGGGACTGACAGGTTCGGGTCACCAATTGTCGCTGCGAAACGGCGTGGCGGGAAGGCCCGCGCCGTTGAACAGGTTAGCGTCCGGGGCGTTCTGCCACGCGTAGCGCACGGCGACGGGCGCGGGCACCTCGGCTGCGCGGACGACGACCGTGCTTCCGGAGATCGCTGCGGCCGCCGGGTGAAACTTCCTGTCGGCGCCCGCGAGTTCAAACGCCTGGAGGGGCTTTCCGGCGGCGGTCAGGCCGTTGTCCGCGAACTCGAAGTGCACGCGCATGGAGCGCCCCTCCGCCGTTGCACCCGAGTAGACCGGGCCGCTGTAGTCGACGGAAAGTCCGTGCACGCGGGCCTTGGCGATCAAGGCCAGCCGGCGCCCGACCTCCTGCTTGTTGCCCGGGTGGATATTGTCCGGGTCTCCAATGTCGATGGCCAGCGCCTGGCCGGTCGCCGGCAGGCTCAAGGTCTGCGCCTGGGCTTCGCGAAGCCAGGCCCAGCTCGCGCCGGTCGGGTCGCCCGGCACGTTGAAACTGGCGAGTTGCACCCAATAAAACGGGAAATCGCCCTGCCCAAATTGAGACCGCCAATCCTGGATCATCGCGGAGAAAAGCCGGTGGTATTCGGAGGCGTGAGGGGCGTTGGACTCGCCCTGGTACCAGAGGACACCGCGGATTCCATAAGGAATGAGGGGATGGACCATTCCATTGAACAGGCAGGCCGGCATCCAGGGGCTGCCGGGTCCGACGGGTTCGCGCGGCCTCGGGTGCGTCTTCAGGAAGGCGGAATG
>OBLW0100000231.1_pt1 | contig 47706 bp, 33 predicted proteins | sample 1520161 | NCBI WGS metagenome assembly OBLW01 (sample SAMEA3539309, study PRJEB22396) | soil metagenome | biome: tundra; feature: field; material: soil | place: USA | collected 2010-05 | depth 0.15 m
GATCGACCCGCGGCGTTTTCAGGCGCTGGATCAGGCCCTGGGCCAGCTTGCTCAGGCTCAAGCAGCTCTCGCCAACGCGCAGGCGGTACAGCGCCGGACGGAACTTGATGTCCAGCGCTATACGCCACTAGCGGAGCAACAGGCCGCGAGCCAGCAGGACCTAGACAATTCGGTGCAGAACAACCTCGCGGCCACAGCGACAGTTGAAACCGCTAAAGCTCAGATCAAGACATATGAGGCCGCGGTTGAAACCGCGAAGATCAATCTCGACTTTACTCGCCTCGTTGCGCCTATCGATGGCATTGCCGGCCAAGCCCAACTGCAAGTCGGCGCACTGGTGACACCCAGCAGCGGGGTCGTCACATCCGTTTCTACTGTGAACCCCATCAAAGTCTATTTCACCGTTGGTGAGCCACAGTATCTGGCCTGGCGAAAACGCTTTCCCACCGAGTCGAGTCGCCTGGAGGCCGATAAAGGATTACGGCTGCAACTGATTTTGGCGGACGGCTCAACGTATCCAGACGAAGGCAAGTTTTATTTTGCCGACCGGCAAGTCAATGAGAGCACCGGTGCAATTCGAATTGCGGGGCTTTTTCCGAATTCTAACAATGTTTTGAGACCGGGCGGTTACGCCAAAGTGCGCGCCGTAATCCGAACCCAACCGGGGGCGCTGCTTGTTCCGCAGCGCGCGGTGTCGGAACTGCAAGGCGGATATCAGGTCGCGGTCCTTGGTGAATGGTTCCTTTAATAAGCCTTGACGCTATTAAAGGATATGGCATTATGTCTTAATAATCTAAGGATGCGCAGCCTTCAGAATTATGTCGCCTCTTTTCTTGCAGGCTACGCCCGCCCTGGTCCGGTGGTCAGCACGCTGTCAAAAGTGTGACACTTCGGGAAGTACTTGAGGAGGAATAATGCCCACCGGAAAGGCAACCCACTCCGCAACGATCTCCGTCCCGCCGCAAAGGGTTTACGATTTCATCGCCGAAGCACCCCGGGCAACCAGCTTCATCCCGGGGCTTTCGCGGATCCACAACGTGCGACCCGCTACCGCGCAACCTGGCCAGACCTGGGAATACGAGTTCGACTGGTTTGGTCTGGTGGTCTCAGGTAACTCTAAGTGCACTCGGAGTGAGAGCCCGAAGGTATTTGAGTTTCAAACGATAACCGGAAATCCGAGTACGTGGACGTACAAGATCGAACCCAGTGGCGCGAACGCGCAAGTGACACTGGATGTTCAATATGAGATTCCAGGCAATGTAGTCGCCCGGTTCGCATCACAGCCCGTGTTCGAGAAGATGAACCAGGACCGCGCCCGTGAGATCATTTCGAACCTCAAGACTATGCTCGAATCATGAAATGCACGAGTTAGTTGATCTTCACTGCACGGCAATCGTGACGGGAACTAGCAAATTGGTCTTGTCCTAGGTCCGTAGAGATTCCGCTGGAATGTGTCTGTCCCCAACATCTCGCGAAGACTTGGACGGGTACGCATCTCGGGCAGCTGTCTTTACCAGAACCGGAGCCCCTCCCTCTACCGCTGGCCTACACACGTTCCACTGGTTTTGGTCAGTCTGACCCCCGTACACAACCTGCCGACCGTCGTCAGACCATGCGTAGTGGTCGAAGGCGATCAGCCCAAGTGTAGAAAGGTCCTTTGCGTTACCTGGTCCGATCGGCTCAAGCTGGAGCGGCAGCTTTGGGCTCACGTGATTTGACGCGAGAAGAACCCATTTTCCATCAGGCGAAATCGCCGCCGTGCCCACGCCTAGCCGCACGGCAGGCGAACCGTCGGCGGCGCGGTAGTAGGCCAGACTGTTATTTTCCAGGGCATAGACGTTTCACCGCCTCCACGTCCTGCTCCGCCAATTCCAGCAAGGTCGCGTCCCTTACTCGAGAAGGGCCGCTGGAACCGTCCGCGATGCATTGCCACGGGCGATTAGAAAATAAAAGGGGAGACCGAGCAATACAATGATTAATCCAGGCCATGTGTACTGAGGTTTGTACTTTAGCAGCACCGCGTCGATATAGATCGCGATAATAATATTTGCGCCAGTGAGAATTGGATATCCTACCGCACGATAGGGGCGCGGCTTCTCCGGCCATTTTCTACGCAGTGCGAATACGACAAGCAGCGTCAGGATATAAAACATTACAACCGCGAAGACAATGTAATCCAAAAGCTGGCCGTAACTTCCCGATATACACAATATGCATGCCCACACGCACTGGATTACTAGCGACCGCGCTGGCGTACGATATTTAGGATGGATGGATGCAGCGCCATGGAAGAACAGCCCGTTTCTGGCCATGGCATAGTAGACACGAGCACCGGCGAGAATCAGTCCGTTCGCAGCCCCGAAGCAGGATACGAGAATGGCGCCTGCCATGATCTTGGCCCCGATCGAACCAAATACCTGCTCGATCATCGCTGTCGCCACTCGATCCTCTGAGGCGTACTGGATCCCTCGGTCCAGGACGGTGAGCGCATTTCTTGTGCCTGCCAACGGAAGAACGCTGAGGTATGCAAAGTTTGTCAGAATGTAGAGCACAATCACCGCTCCAGAACCGATCACGAGGGCCATCGGCAAGTTTCGTTGCGGATTTCTCACTTCTCCGGAAGCGAAAGTCACATTGTTCCAGGCTTCAGATGCGAACATTGGGCCGACCTGGGCGAGCGCCACGATCGTGATGCTTCCAACGGTCACAATCGACGCGCCAGTCCCGATGTGCACGGCGTGCAGTACGTGCCATCCCGAACCGTGCCCGAAGCTGGCGCCAAAGTTGGACGATATCGCTTGTGCGTTGCGTCCGATAAATATCCCCAAGGCGACTAGGGATAAGAGAAGTATCGCTTTCGCAGTAGTGAGGACAAGCTGCACGGCAGCCCCGGTTTTTACTCCGAGAATATTGATGCCGGTAAGAAATACCACAACGAAAATCCCAACCACATTCTGCGTGTTAAGACCTACATCAATATCCCCCATCCGAACCGGTCCAACATGAATCAACGGAACGTGCACCAAATGAATCAGCCAGTTTGTCGGTGAAATCGACGGAACTAGAACGCCCAGAAACTTTCCAAATGCCATCCCCACCGCAGCAATGGTTCCCGTCTGAATCACCAGGAACGATGTCCAGCCATACAGAAATCCCCAGAGCGGGCCCAGCGCCTCGCGCAGATATATATATGGTCCGCCTGCGCGCGGCATCATCACCGCCAGTTCGCCATATGCCAGCGCTCCCCCGACCACCATGACGCCGGTCACAATCCATGTCCAAATCAAGAGTGAAGGCGAACCGACGAGCCGTGCGATATCGGCCGACACAATAAAAATGCCAGAGCCGATCATGCTGCCCATTACTAATGCAATCGCACTCGCCAGGCCGATCCCCTTGACCAACTCGTGCGTGCGGGGGGTAACATCCGATACGGTGGATGAGTTGTTAGTCACCAAGTCCCTTTCCTTCGGCGATTTGTGCATTCTTTTTGAGCAGTACTGTCAAACTCCGCGCGCAGAATGCCGTGAGTGAAGTGATATAGTACCTGCAATCACTACTGCCCGTGAACTGCTCGTCCTCGTTTGTATCAAAGTAGCTCATCGTTCTTCGGACCGAGGTGGTCGAGACTGTTCCAAGGAAGTGATGCCCGTGGAACTGTTCAGCAGCGGGGACATCCGGACCGCTGGCCCGCACAAGACTGCGGTGCCGTTCCCTCGAGTTATTTATCGCTGTTGGATTTCCCGCACGAAAGAAGTACCATGCGAATCTGTATTCTTCAGATGAGTCCGGGCCAAGACAAGAGTGCGAACATCGCGCAGGCTCAGGCTTTGGTGGACCGCGCTATCACTGAACACAGGCCGCGCCTCATCAGCTTTCCCGAGGTTTGGACGTGTCTCGGCGGCAGCGTGAAGACCCGACTGGATAATGGGGAAAGTTTGCCCGACCCGGGCTCTCGAGATGAGGGCGGTCCGGCCTACACTTTCCTTCGCGATATCGCTCGCAGGAATGGAATCTACGTGCACGGGGGTTCCATCGGCGAGAAGCTGCACGGAAAGTTGGCCAATACCACCGTGGTATTCGATCCTGACGGCGCCGAAATCGCCCGCTACCGGAAAATACATTTGTTCGACGTCGTCACTCCCGATGGTACTGGTTATCGCGAGAGCGCCGACTACATTGCCGGAGATTCCCTCGTAACCTACGACCTTGATGGGATGAAAGTGGGTTGTGCCATCTGCTATGACATTCGCTTCCCCGACATGTTTTGGAGTCTTCGCAGAGCAGGAGCAGAGCTTATTCTCCTTCCCGCGGCTTTCACGCTACAGACCGGAAAGGACCATTGGGAGCCCCTGATCCGTGCCCGAGCTATCGAAACCCAATGCTGGTTCGCCGCTTCCGGCACCTGGGGTCCCAACACAGACGAGAGGGGGGAGACACGCTTCACTTATGGCCACTCGCTGATTTGTGATCCCTGGGGCCATGTTGTCGCAAAAGTTTCAGATGGTATCGGATGTGCCAGCGCCGTCATCGATCGCGCCCTCACGGAGCGAATCCGACGCAACATGCCGGTACTCGAGCACCGGGTAGTGATCTGATTCTTCTGCGCAGGTCTTCTCCTGCGCACATCATCTCCTGCGCACATCATCTCCTGCGCACATCGAGCCACGGCGTCAAAGTCAGCATGCATATATTTCGAGAACTGCATATATTTGAAGAACTGAATATATTCGGAGAACAATGACAGGTAAAGTTTCCAGAAAAGTTCGCCTCAGCGAACTAACCGCGGTCGAAGCGCGTGAAATCCTAGCTAAGAATCCAGTGATTCTGCTTCCACTCGGCAGCCATGAGGATCAAGGTCCTCATGCGCCCATGGGAGACTATCTCTTGGCAGAACACGTGGCCAGTCAGATTGCCGAACGTGCATCTGGCTTGGGTGTGGAAACCTTGGTTGCTCCTGTAATTCCATTTGGGGGCTCCAATTACTTCGGAAGTACCCCCGGAGGCATTGCGCTCTCCCAAACTACCCTGCGTGCACTATTGATGGACGTCTTAGGCTGTCTGTTGCGCCATAATCTTTCCCATCTGATCATCCTCAACGGACACGATGGAAACCTGCAATGCATACAGGAAGTGACCTCAGAGATCTACCGCTCCAGCGGTTGCCTGATTCCGAATATTTACCTTTGGCGTGTTGCGCAAAGCCTGTTGGCGGATGTCGTCGGCGAGGGAGAGGCCAGACGATCTTCAGGACACGGAGCCGATGTACTCACGAGTCTCGCCATGCACTTCTTCCCCGAACTTGTTCGCTGGGATTTGATTCCGGCGCCTGGTGATCGTCTCGAGGTCATGGGCCTGCCCGTCACGGGTCTGGCAACGGTAGGCTTCGAAGGCGTTAATATATCCGTGCCCCTCGAGGTTGCGGATCTGGCGCCGAACGGAGTCGCAGCAGGTGATCCACGCCTTTGCTCGCCCGAGACCGGGGCTGCATTAGCAGAAAAGCTAATCGAGCTGGGGGTTCGATTCGTCCGTCATTATGCGGATCAATCCAGGAGTTCAGATCGCAAGGCCGCAGTGTAGGGCTGTTTCTACATCACTACCATCCAGGTGCGGCTAACACAATCGTGTCCTAGCTCAGTGCCAACGCCGTGGCACTTTGGTTGTGGTTTGGATTCGAAGCCATGAAACATTCGTCCACATCGTATCACTATCGGATTTTGATCAATTCGTCCGCGAGCAGGAGCACTTCTTGTCGCTGTAAGGACTTACGTTGGTCCTTTGCTGAAGCAGTTGGAGACTGAAGAGAAGCGCCTAAGTTGAAGAACGATAACATCGCCTTGCTGCTGACCAATTCAATCGTATGTTCAACATCCCGGAGAGCACAGTCGCGAAACCTCCCGCTGCAAGTACCGGAACTACCAACATCAAGATTGTAGCAATCAAGATGAGCCCGAAGGCGATTGCCAGAATCGTGTAGCTTGCTCCACTGAACACTTATCGGAGGTCGCATCACCAGACATGAACTGCTCTGACGCGGGGTGGGCCGGAGCGTCCTTGAATCACCTGAGTCTCCAGGACCACCTCAATATTCTTTTTCTGCCAATCGCGCGGGATTTGTTTGAACAACTCGTCCATTCGATGCTCATTCACCAGAAACTCACCTGCGGCTACCGTTCCTCCACGGCCGATACCGGCAGCGACTACAACAAATTGGTCTGTATCAGGGGCCAGGAATCGTGCCACAATCGCGTAATCCTTATAGTCTTCAGTTTGCTGTTGTAGACGGTCCAAGAGCCACTCGCGCTTCCCTGGATTGTCCCGGTCTTCAATCCAAAATTTCGTCATCGAAGGATCGTTAACAAAATGGAATCGCAAAGGACCGGTCAATCTCAATGTCCAACGGTTATCGAACGCGCCGATGAAGACCGACGGGCTGGGCCGCAAATCGGTCAAATTTGTGGTTGATTCACCAAGTACGCGATAGTTTTTGCCATAAGTTCGAAGCGTGCCCGCGATGTCAACGAGCGGGCTCACATCGTCGATGATGACCGTGATCATACTGTCAGGGAGCGTGGTTTCCCGCTGAGGATCAGCAGCGTCACGTAGCCGGATGTTGGCGTACTGAACTTGGTCTGCAATGCAGAAAAGCGTTGGTTCGGACGACTTAACGAATGGTTCCCAGAACTGTTGCAAACTTGAAGTTCGAGTTTCATGCCAGAGCATGATCGAGGCAGCGAACACTACGAGAGCAGCCACAACGGCGACCGTCTTGCTAGAGACGGAGATTCGAGTCAGTAGCAACTCTGGAGCAGAAACCAATTCGGACCGGGATTTTGCGAGATCCGAACCATTGTTCGCCACCACCGCCGAAGTCTCGGGAAATCCCTCGGGATGGCCCGGCCAGGAAAACTGAGGTACATAAGAACCGGGGCGCAAGAACACCCTAATTTCCTGGCTGTGTTCCGGGTCCTGGTAATACTGATCGAGGCGCTTGCGAATTTCGGCCGCGGTGACACGAACAATGGGATCGGTATTCGTGTCGTAGGTGGCTGGTCGCTCAAAGACCTCAATCCCGAGGATGCGCTCTTTAAGTTCGTTCGCTTGACCGTCCAAAACACGCCCGACCACAAATCTCAGGAACTGGGCATATCTCTTGCTGGAGTGAAACAAAGAAGAGGCGAGTAGGCGCTCAAGTTGCTGCTGAACGGCAGCCCTTTCGAGTTCGCCGGACGGCGTCCAGCGTTGCGTTAGTGGCGCCGATAGCAATCTGCTGTGCCCCACCACAGGCGAGTCACTTCTCGGTGACGAACAGAATTCTGTCGAGTGAATCCTGTTTCGAGGATACTACTGCCCTTCGGCTGGGGAATGCAACCGTAAAACGCGGGGGCGAGAACTCTTCTCGTTAGTCTTTACCGGTTCACAAACTACTGAAAATAAGAGCAGAACAAGCACGTTGGACGATTGTCCTTCTTATCGCTCCTTCTTATCCCGTAAACCCTTGCTTAACACCCCGGCGGACACGATTATGCCGTGTTTGTGTTTGGGATTCTCTTATGTGCAGCTCCACTGTTGCAAGGTTCGATCGGGGGCGCCGCTGCGCTGGCTCGAAGTGGGTTCGGATCGCAAAAACTTAGGAGGACGCAGTTATGTCAATCAGGGAACGTTCTTCGCGGACGAGTTTCTTACTGGGCGCTCTGGCTCTTTTCCTGCTGGCTGGCAATCCATTGTTTGGCCAAAACCAGCAGATCGCAGCCAGGCTGAGCGGCAGCGTCACTGATCCGACCGGTTTAAGTGTGACCGGCGCAAAAGTCACTCTTACAAGTCCCCAAAACGGAATCGTCCGCACATATTCTACCCAGAACAGCGGACTTTACACTTTCACGTTACTGCCTCCCTCCGTCTACATCTTGGAAGTAAACGCCGTCGGCTTCAAGAATTACAAGCAGCAGGGGATCACTTTGGAAGCTGGCCAGACCTCTGAACAAAATGTGCGCTTGACGGTTGGCTCGGCTACGGAGTCCGTCGAGGTCAGCGCACAAGCACCCCTTCTGAATGTGGACAATGCCAACATCGCATCCGATGTTTCTGCCAGGCAGGTTGTTGAACTTCCCTTGAACCTGCGCAGCGTGATCAGCTTGGCTGAGCTGAATTCTTCGGTCAGCAATACGGCGGAAGAACAGGTCGTAGGGGCGCCCGGGATTTCGGGAAGCGCGGACCAGGACATTTCATTCCTCAATTTCGGCGGCACCTTCTTCGACACAGCGGAATATCTGCTCGATGGCAGCTGGGACACCCGCGTCGATTGGGGAGGTGTGATCTACGTTCCTTCGGTTGACGACGTGCAAGAGTTCAAGATTCAGACCAACGCCTTCACATCGCAGTATGGATGGAGCAGCGGCAACGTCATTAATGTCGTGACCAAGTCCGGCACAAACCACTTCCATGGAGACGCATGGGGCTTTTACCGTAACAGCGCTTACGACGCGAGATACTACTTCAACAACCAGAATCAACCTGCCTTTCACCGCGACCAGTTTGGCGCGACGATTGGCGGCCCAATCATCAAGAACAAACTATACTTTTTCGCATATTTTGAGGGTCTGAGGCAAGGCACGCCGGCGACGTTTCTTGCCACCATGCCGACCACTTCAGAAAGAACTGGAGATTTCTCGGCGCTGCTTGGCGGGCAGTCGGGAACTGACTACTTAGGCAGACCAATTTATAGCGGAGAAATCTACAATCCTTTCAGCACGCGACAAGTCACGTGTGGCGCGGTGGATACTGTGACCGGCCACGCTGTTCATTGTCCCGCCGGAGCAACTACCGAATTCATTCGAGATCCGGTTTCCGGCAACATCACTACCGGGCTGGCTGTCACCAACGTTGTGCCACCGGCGCTCATGGATAGCATCGCTTCGAAGATTGCAAGCGGCTCCTATTGGCCGACGCCAACGATTTCTGCTTTGATCAACAATTTCACCGCCGCATCGTCGGCGGCCGCGCATTCCAACGAGTACTCAGGCCGCATCGATTACAACTTTTCGAATAACGATCGAATCTACGGACGGTGGTCGCAGAAATACGAGCAGAAAATAAACTTCCCCACCTATTACGGAGCTTCCGATCCGGCGGGACCGGGCGACGTCGCCCCGAATAACCGCTACAGCGTAACTCTTGGTTATAACCATATCTTCAGTCCGACGTTTGCCCTGAGCGCCAACCTCGGCGTTAACCGCCATGTCGAGCAGTCCGTTACGCAAAGCTTCGGGTTCAAGTCTTCCACGCTCGGCCTGCCATCCTTTGTCGATGGAATAGCACCGTCTTTTCCTGAGATCCAGCCACAAAGTTATGCGGAACTCGGGGCACAAGCGGGCCTCGACAACTACATCACACCGCAAACTTTGTGGACCAGTTCAGTCGATCTTACAAAAATGCGCGGGAAGCATCAGTTGAGCTTTGGATTCATGGACGTGTGGGCTCGGCTTGATGGAGGCCACTATGCAAGCACTGTCCTGCAATTCCAGACTACTTCCACAGCCGGTCCGGATCCGCAAAACGCAACCGCGAACACGGGCGACGGCTTTGCATCGTTCCTCATGGGCGTAGGTAGCGGACAGGATTTCACCGGCTATAACAAGTTTCCTGCGACAGACAAGAACCTGCTCGGTTGGTATCTGCAGGATGATTGGAAGGCGACGCGCAAACTCACACTCAATTTGGGCCTTCGCTATGAAATCCAAACCGCGCCAACCGAAAGAACTAACGGGCAGGAGTACTTCAATTTCAGTGCCACCAATCCGATCAGCGCTGCAGTTGGAGCGAACTATCCCGGAGAACTTGTCTTCAATTCCAGCAGCAACCGCGGTCTGTACAATACGCCTTACAAGAATTTTGCTCCGCGAATCGGGGCCGCCTATCAGTTGCACGACAAGTTGGTGTGGCGGGGTGGCTATGGAGTATTTTTCGTCCCGAATTACTACGGTCCCGGACCGAACATTGGTTACTCGCAATCGACGCCCTGGGTCACGACTCTGAACAGCGGGTTGAATCCTTTTACGACCCTCAGCGGAAACGCGGGATTAGCTTGCAGCGGCGGCGCCACGTCAACGCCATGCCAGAGCGCGTTTCCCAATGGCGAAGTAGCGCCTACCGGTAATTCGCAAGGTTCCCTGACCGATGTTGGATTCGGGCTGAATCCCGTGACCGATCCGGTCCGCCACTCTCCCTACGTCGAACAATGGATGACAGGAGTTCAATACTCACTCACCAATAACGACCTACTCGACATCACCTACGTGGGCAATCACGGCGTACACGTGCTTGCGCAATACTTGGAATGGAATGAGATGCCGGCGTCGGATCTGGCATTGGGCAATCAGCTTTTCAACCAAGTCGCGAATCCGTTCTTTGGGCACATAACCTCGAGTGGCTGCGGATTGGACCAGCCCACAGTTCCGATGGGCCAATTGCTGCGGCGCTTCCCCGAATACTGCAGCGTAACTGAAGCGGAGCCTGCCGCCGGCGGTTCACACTACAACGCGTTGGAAGCGACCTACACTCACCGCTGGCATTCCGGCCTCGACCTGAACGTTTCGTACACTTACTCGAAATTCATGGACAATGTGCAAGGCAATTCCGGTTGGGCGTTCCCAGGTACTGGAAGCTCGGTGCGGAATTCCTATAATCTCGCGGCGGAGAGCTCGGTGGATGTTACCGACACGCCCAATAGCCTTGTGGTCAGTTACAACTATGAGTTGCCTTTCGGCGCTGGAAAACAATTTGGCCACAGTTGGAATCGGCCGTTGAATGCGGTTCTTGGGGGATGGCAATGGAGTGGAATCTTAACAGCGAAATCTGGATTGCCCCTTTCCATCAATCCAGCGACAAACAATACGGGTGGCTTCGGCTTCAATCAAAGGCCTAACCTGGTTCCGGGAGTAAGTCCGGTTCCCCAAGATCAATCGATTACGAATTGGATTAATCCGGCGGCATTCGTACAGCCTCCGGCTTTCACATTCGGCGATGCTCCACGTTTTCTATCGAACCTCCGCGCACCCAGGTACTTCAACTGGGACATGGGAATCCAAAAGTGGTGGAAAATGACGGAATCCATGCGATTTCAATTCCGCTTCGAGATGTTCAACGCGTTGAATCATCCGGATTTCTTTGAACCAGACACCAACCAAGGCGACAGCAATTTCGGGACGATAACCGCAGCATATCCCGCGCGAACGGTGCAGTTCGGCGCCAAGTTTTATTTCTAGCGAGGCGCGGTGCCTGTCCTCCAAGTTTGAAAAATGCCTGGCAGGTTCAAAACCTGCCGGGCACTCTACTTAGCAAGCAAGTAAGTCTTGGACCAAAAAGAGAGGCCGCTTTGCGCCTGAAACTCCTGTTCATCAATCCGAATTGCGCGGCACGAACGAGGGATGTGCGCAGTGAGCAACCAAACCGATCAATGCCCATGAGAGTCCTTCGGCGCCGTTCTTGCATTCTCACGCTGGCCATGTTTTTGGCAGCTTCTCCACTCGCTGTCTGTGCGGATACTGCGACCAACGCGCCCAGTCACTATGATCCTGTCGCCGATCCGCGAGCTATTGTTACGGTAGGCTCGGCGCGGTTCAGCATTTTGGCGCCGCAGCTTATTCGCATGGAGTGGGTCGCGGATGGGAAGTTTGAAGATCATGCATCTCTGGCTTTTCTAAACCGGAAGTTACCTGTTCCGGAATTCACGCACGAGACCAATCCCGCAGGCCAAACCGAGATCAAGACAAGTGCGCTGACGCTGGTTTATGCGCCCGCAAACTCGAATGGGAAATTCACTGCCGATGATCTCAGCATCTCGTTGAATCTCGGCGAGAAGAAGATTGTGTGGAAGCCCGGAACGGAAGACACAGGCAATCTTCTGGGTACGACGCGCACTCTGGACACCGTCCGCGGCTCCATAAAGCTCGAACCCGGGCTGATCTCGCGCGACGGTTGGACGGTGATTGACGACAGCAATCGGGCGCTCTTCGACTCAACCAACTTTGCCTTCACGCAAGGGGAACAAAGTCCATGGCCGTGGGTGATGTTGCGTCCCGTAGGCGATAGGCAGGATTGGTACTTTTTCGGCTATGGGCACGATTACAAACGCGCCCTTTATGACTTCACGCGGGTCGCAGGAAAAATTCCATTGCCACCACGCTTTGCGTTCGGTACGTGGTGGTCGCGTTATTGGTCCTACACGGACCAGGAATTTGAACAACTCATTCAGGAATTTCACACGCACGATACTCCGCTCGACGTATTGGTAATGGACATTGATTGGCATCCCACTTTCAGTGAGGTAGCAGGAAATATCAAGCTGGACGCCTCAGGCCACAAACTGGGATGGACCGGTTATTCCTGGAACAAATTGTTGTTTCCCGATCCAACTCAATTTCTCGCCGATGTGCACGAACAAGGTCTCAAAACCACACTCAATATTCATCCCGCGTCCGGCGTGCAGCCGTGGGAGGATAGCTACCCCGCTATGGCACGCTCAATGGGAATCGATCCGGCAAGCAAACAGTATGTTCCCTTCGACATTACCGACAGGAACTTTGCTACGAATTATATGAAGCATGTGATCCATCCGCTCGAGCGCCGGGGAATAGATTTTTTCTGGCTTGACTGGCAGCAGGAGGATACGACAAAACTTTCTGGCGTGAATCCCACGTGGTGGCTGAACTACGTTTTCTTCACCGATCAGGAGAGGGAGAAAAAACGCGCTCTATTGTTCCACCGCTGGGGCGGGCTGGGCAACCACCGTTATCAAATCGGCTTTTCGGGCGATACCGTTTCCGTTTGGGAGTCGCTGGCTTTTCAACCTTATTTCACTGCGACAGCTGCGAATGTGGGCTATGCATATTGGAGCCACGATATTGGCGGCCACATGCCCGGCGCAATTGAACCGGAGCTATATTTACGCTGGATTCAGTGGGGAATTTTTAGCCCGATCCTCCGCACGCATACTACGAAGAATCCTGATGCCGAACGCCGCATCTGGGCTTATCCGGAACCATATTCGGACTTGATGCGTGACTGCTTCGCGCGGCGCCATGGCATGCAACCCTACATCTACACCGAAGCCCGAAAAACACATGACACCGGCCTCGCATTTCTGCGTCCACTCTACTACGACTGGCCTGAAGCGCCACAAGCTTATGACGCGAAAAATGAATATATGTTTGGTGACGATATTCTCGCCGATCCCATCACGCAGCCAGTGGCGAAGGATTCCCAATTGGCGAAACTTTCTGTCTGGCTGCCGCCGGGAGATTGGGTCGAATGGGACACTGGCGCGCATTTTCAAGGCCCGGTGACGGTTGAACGCAGTTTTTCCATCAGCCAGATTCCTTTGTACGTTAAGGCAGGTAGCATTATTCCGATGCAGCCGGTGGCAAGCAATACCGGAACGAAGCGCACAGATCCTCTAGTTCTTACTGTATTTCCATTAAGAAATGGTCAAACATCGACCTATCGCCTCTATGAAGATTCGGGTGATACGCCGAGCTATCAAAAGGGCGAAAGCGCATGGACCCAAATCCGCGCAAAGGCGAACCATGATGGGAATATACTGAACGTGACAATCGCGCCGGTTGAAAATCGCTACCAAGGAATGCTCACAGAACGCGGATATGAACTGCGGCTCCCGGGTAATTGGCCGCCTTCGTTCGTGAGCGTCAATGGAAAGGCGCTGTCGTATTCGAGGAGAAAAGGTGATACCGGTTGGCGCTTCGATGGCAACACATTCACGACGGTCATTACGATCCCTCGTCTTCCAGTCACGGATGCGGTAAAGATCTCGGTACGGACCGATCTTGAGATGGCGCGAAATCGAGCGATGCTCGACGACTTTGCCGGAAAGATGACTCGCTTACGTGAAACCTATAACATTCTGAACGCGAATTGGCCGGAGGCCTGGTGCCCAGATCCGCTTGTCAGCGCAATGCAAACGGGAGACCGCATCGGCTATTATCCGAATACTGCCTTTGCCGAGATGAGCGCGCTACAGCCCAAACTGGCGGGATTGAGCGGTCTGGTCGAAGCCATGCATGCCACTGAGAACTCGCCCGCATTTGCAGTGAAGAATGTGGACTCGAACACCAAGCATCCGAGTCGCATGCTCGAGGAATACAACGCAGTGATTGATACTGCCTTGGCCCACATTGCCGAGATAAGTGAAACCCGGCCACGGGCTGCGATCGAGAAAGCCAAGACGCAAGAGCCGTAATGCCAGGTTGTCCGTAATGACCAGAAGAGACCTGCTGTCACTGTTCGTTTCTCTCGGTGCCGTTGCTCAAATCACAAAGCTCAAAGGCGAATCATTGTTCAAAGTCGATCCTCCAAAGGGCATCGACTTTGTCCTTCGTAACTCGCCCACCCCGCGCAAGTATCTGATCGAAACGATGCCGGGCGGGATCGCACTGCTCGACTACAATAATGATGGCTTTCTGGATGTTTTTCTTGTGAACGCGGGCCGTGTCCCTGCCCAGATGCGCAGTCCGGTTGATTTTGATCGTCGCAATCCCTCCTACTGGAACCGCTTGTATCGCCAGAACAAGGACAGAACTTTCACCGACGTTACAGCCCAAGCCGGTTTACAAAACGCCGGAGATGCAAACTATGGAATGGGGGTTGCGGTTGGCGATTACGACAACGACGGCTTCCCCGACATCTATGTCACGAATTTTGGAAAAAATGTTCTCTACCACAACAACGGTGACGGCACCTTTACGGATGTCACCGCAAAGGCAGGAGTCGCGGCCGGAGGCTGGTCCGCTTCGGCAGGATTTTTCGATTATGACAACGATGGAAATCTCGACCTCTTCGTCACGCGTTATCTGGGTTGGACTCCGGAAACGAGCAAGACCTGCGGCCGCGTTGGCGATCCAATGTATTGTCCGCCCGGCGAATTCCCACCCACTACGAATATTCTTTACCGCAACCGAGGAGACGGCACGTTTGAGAATGTAAGCGCAGCTTCTGGCATCGCCGCCAAAAAAGGTCACGGCTTGGGAGTCGCTTTTGCTGACTACGATGGCGACGGGTTCACAGACATTTTTGTGGCTAACGATGCGACTGAACAATTTCTCTTTCATAACAACGGAAACGGCACCTTTACCGAAGTGGCCCTGGACTCCGGTGCGGCGCTTACCAGTTCTGGCAAAATGCCCTCGGGCATGGGAGTTGTTTTTCAGGATTACGACAACGACGGACTTCCTGATCTCATCGTCACGCAACTTCCGCACGAACCTTACGTGGTTTTTCACAATGACGGCAAGGGCTCATTCAGCGCGCAGGAACTCGAAACCGGGTTTGGCGCGATATCGGGAAAATCCTCTGGTTGGGGAGTCGGGCTGGAAGATTTCGACAACGACGGCTGGAAGGATGCCTTTATTGTTCAAGGTCATGTTTTCGACAACGTCGAAATGTACGATAGCTCACTCCGGTATCGCGACGCTCCCCTGGTCGCGTTAAACTATCGCGGACATTTCGAAAAAGGTGATCTTGGTTCGAACCTGCCGACCGCCGGGCGCGGAGCGGCATTCGGCGATCTGAATAATGACGGTTGGATCGACGTGGTCACTACCTCACTTGGAGAGCGGCCGCAGTTTTATTTGAACCGTGGTGGGAAGTTGCACTGGCTTACCATCACCCTCCGCGGCAAACGCAGCAATCGCGACGGTTTCGGTGCTCGTGTTCAGGTAAACGGCCAAACGCGATTTGCGACGGCAGCGGGAAGTTACCTTTCCTCGAACGACAAGCGATTGCATTTTGGTATTGGAAAGGCTGAGAGCGCCGACGTAGAAATCAGGTGGCCCTCAGGTATTCGTCAGGTGTTGCATGGCGTTAAGGCGAATCAATTCATAATCATCGAGGAATCAGAGCGCTCATGATTCGAGCATTGCTGTTGGTTCACCTGTTACTGCAGATGCAAGTGGCGGGTCCTCGGGTGACTCCGGAAGTAGGCACGTTGCTGCAATCAGGGAGTGATGCAGAGAGTCGCAACGAATTCGATCGGGCCATTGCTGATTTTCGCAAGGCTGCCGACCTCGACCCGACCTCGACCGTCGTGCTTCTCAGGTTAGGCGATGCCTACGTGAAAAAGCGGGACTACGCGGCGGCGATTTCGCCCTTGAAGCGCGCCGCGGAATTAAGTCCCGATTCGCTTCCCATTCATCAGTTGCTAGGGTACGCGCTCCTGTCGGAAGGTTATGCAGCGGACGCCATTCCTCATTTGCAGATCGCTCACGATTCTGGCGCACTCGGAATTGCGCAGCTACAGGCGGACCACCCCGCGGAGGCCATAGTGAATTTGGGCGCGGCTCTTTCAAAAAACCCGGGCGACCCTGATCTTCTTTATTACTTGAGTCGCGCGGGTTCTGCTTTGTCGTCGCAGTCTGAAGATAAGCTGCTTTTGTCATTTCCTCAAAACACACGTGCCCACGAAGTTTTGGGACAACATTATTACGCAATGAAGATGCTGCCGGAGGCCATAAAGGAATACGAACAAGCCCTGGCGCAGCGGCCGGATTTACCGGGACTACGGATCGAGCTTGGACAGATATATGCTGCGCGTTCGGAATGGGCACAAGCGGAAGAACAATTTCGCGAAGAGACAAAGCTGCAGTCCGGGAACGCCGAAGCTGCTTATCGTCTGGGCGATACCCTGTTGCAAGAAGGAAAGATGACGGAGGCCGCCGAAAAACTGCACCGTTCCGATCTTCTGCGTCCCGATATGCCGGAGACTTTATATTCCCTCGCTCGAGCGACAATAGTCAGCAATCCAGCCTCGGCCGAGCTCGCCTTGAATAGAGTAATCGAAATCGAGAAACAAACCCCACTCGCCGGGCAGGCTTATCTCCTGCTGGCTGGAATCCACCGCAAGCAAGGGAAGACGGAACAGGCGATGCGTGAGATGGCGGAATATCACCGTATCCAGACCCTCACTTCCCGAGGTAGAGAATAATTAACTGTCGAGCCGGGGCTGGGACAAGAAGAAGGCTTTGGCCTCGCTGCCCCGCCTAGGCGTCTATTCTCCCAATGCCAAAATCAGCAAGTCCTCAGTGAGAGCTGGGTCGCTCCACCAACACGAAGCCGAAAATACCCTTGGCTATCTTCGCGCTCTTGGCTTCATGATCGCCACTGGCGTTTCCTTCTTTAACCTAGCCAGAAGCAAATGTGTCGGTTGAAGCGCGGTTTGGAGACTATCTTACATACAGTGTGAAATGCTCGTGATCTTCGATACGACACCCGGCGCGAACGAGCGTAAACCTGGGGTGATCGCAGCCTCTGCACGGTGGAAAGATTTTCCCGCTAATGCAAATCACTTCATGGACTCCGGCATGCGCCGGATCGTGCGTAACTCTGTAGAGGCCGGAAGCGTAAACTTCATCTCCGGGCCGGTAGCCTTCGGTTTGCTCGATGACAATTTTGTGCATGGGCTGTCCCCAGGGGACGCGCTCCAAATGTAAGTATGGTTTTGAATCTTGACAATGGCTCGAAGGTGGGAGGGTGTGATAGGTTCACCCGCTCACCTTCGTCTCGGCAACGGGAAAAATTCTCTGCTTCAAGAAAAAACGTTCCAGACCCAGCGCCACACTCCAATCAGCGTGTCTATGATCTAGCGCTGATCCATGCACAAGAAGGGCACATCCTTTGTGGTCGCAAGCCGGCGGTGCGGGGTTTCAGCTCGCGCAATCAGCAGGCACCAAGAGCGAGGGATCTGCTTGCAGCCGTACTAGCCGGTGCAACGTCGAGTGTAAGAAACGCTGGGATGACGTACAGCGGATGCTGGCCGAACTTCACGAGCCGAGGCACGAGCTGCGTTTGGCCCCACGGAGCTGAAACCAAGACCGTCAAATCTTCGATCTTGGACATTTGTGGCGCTCACTGCTTGTTCACGGAAGGGAGCGAGGGTATCACCCACCAGTTCTTCGTTTGTGAACGGGCCGTAGACTTCCGCGGTATCGAAGAATGTGACGCCGCGTTCGACTGCCGCTCGAATCAGCACAGTGATCGTTCGATCGCCAGCGACCAGCCTATTTCTCGTTACCTATCTGCGATCGCGAAATCGAGTCCCTTCCTGGTCTGTGAGGCATTTGGACAAGACGAGCAAGATTTTCTAGCCGCGGAATCGTGGGTCAAATCAAGCCACCGCGACCGGAATTTCTTGTGTCTCAATCACTTCCGCAAACCCTGCAACCATCCGAATTTTCGCTATCAGCCTCCACGAGGGCCTTCACGAACCCGCGGGTCTCCGAAAGCGTGCGTGCACGGAGGTTGGTTTCCATGGGGACCTTAAACAGGCGATACGCTATCTCTTGAGCCTCCGCTTCTGTTTCACTCAGGCCGATACGAGCGAGTTCGGGGACTTCCAAGGATCAACTCGTACAGGAAGCGTGCGGCAAGACTTTCTTGTCGCTCGTTGCCAGCCTGGAATTGCTCGTCAACGGAAAGCCCCACGAGCAGGCACTTCCGCTCCTCGTGGATCGTTATGTGTCGCGCGCTCATCGTGACCAGCCGAGAACAGGCTGCCCCCTAGCCGCTCTGGGTGGCGAACTCGCGCGGAGAGATAAGAAGACTCGTCACGCGGCCACAGAAGGATTTCTCCAACTATCCCGACTGATAGCCGGTCATCTAGAGACGGTTCCGGTCCGCGAGCGGGCGGAACGGTCGATGGCGATCGTCTCCGCCATGGTGGGCGCCGTCACACTGGCCCGCCTTGCGCCCGATTCGCGACTTTCAGATTCTGTTCTGGTTGCGACACGCGATTACATCCTCCGGTCCGTGCGGCGGCAGCGATAATCATGTCGGCATCCGCTGATACTGTCTGCCATAACAATCCGACAGTCGGTCCCAATCGGTGCCTTCAAACAACCTCTTTCTGAGGAAACTTCTTTTTCAGTACATGCTTCTTGTTCTTGTTTCGCCAGGCGCAAAGCGGAGCTAGCGATCTTCTGAACCTAGTCGGACTGCTGCTTGCCGTCGACCAGTGTTGCTGTGGCGCAGGTTTGCACGTCTCATACGGTCTAAGGTACAGTTTTATAAAGTGCCTCGAAGAACCGCAACTTCGATAGTTCTCCTGACGGTCTTGCTGGCCGGGATCACGCCGACCGGATTCTGTGCACTCATGTGCGAACGCCACCCGCCGGCGGAGAGTCGGCACCACTGCAGTGGGCCTTCAAACAACATGCCAGGAATGGCTCACGATCGTTCAGCCATGGATCATTTAAGTGTTGAGGTTGTGAGTGCGGTGTCGTTGTCGCAATCGTGCCGGGCGAACTGCGCCACTGCGGAAGGCCTCAACGTTTGGAGAAAAGTTGTCCCTGAAGTGACTGTAGTCCGGAGCAGTGCCGTCGTCCTAAGTAAAACGATCGAGTTTCTGGCCCCGAATTGTATCGCCGTATGGGGTTTGGACAGCGGACCGCCCGCTCCGCGCCCTGTACGTGCTGCGTCTTTTTCCATCCTGCGCATTTGAGATTCCTCTTCTCCTAGCAACGGTATAGCCACAGCAGCGACTTCGCGTCGATCGGTTGGCCGTGCATCTTTCTTCGATCCAATGTCCAATTGAGTTTCTGTCGACAGTTGGATCCGTCAACTCTTGAAGAGGAAGAATTATGAAAAATAGACGTGATTTCCTGAGAAATACTCTTGGCCTGGGCGCCGGTTTGGCGGCCGCACCTCGCCTGTTTGCAGCGCCGCACGTGAACGGAAAGGGCATCGACATGGACATGAAGCACATGAGCCACGCTAACGAGCGCAGCAACAGGCAGATCGTTTCGGTGGAAACGCCCGATGTACTGCAACTTCCGTGGCGCATGGATGGAAACATAAAAGAGTTTCATCTCGTCGCCGAACCGGTTAAACAGGAGATATTTCCTGGCCGGATGGTTGACCTCTGGGGTTACAACGGCAGCGCTCCGGGGCCGACGATTCAAGTGAACCAAGGCGATCGCGTTCGGATCATCGTGAACAACCACCTTCCCGAAGCGACATCGATGCATTGGCACGGCTTCGAAATCCCGAACGAGATGGACGGAGCACCCGGTTCGAGTCAAGACCCGATCCCTCCCGGTGGCCGATTTGTCTACGAATTCACGCTCCAGCAGGAGGGTACTTATTTCTATCACTCGCACATGGCGATGCAAGAAATGATGGGCATGATCGGCGCGTTCATCATGCACCCCAAGGAATCCTACAAGCCGCGCGCCGATAAAGACTTCGCAATCATCATGCAGGAGTACGCCATCCTGCCGAACATCAAGGTGCCGAACTCCATGAACATGGAGTTCAATTGGCTGACCCTCAACGGCAAAGCGGGGCCGGCGACGACTCCTTTGATCGTGCGGCACGGGGAGCGCGTCCGCATCCGCCTTATCAATCTGGGGATGGATCACCATCCGATCCACCTTCATGGGCACCAGTTCGTAGTTACAGGGACTGAAGGCGGCCGCCAGCCCCAATCGACATGGGGACCGGGAAACACGGTGCTTGTAGGAGTGGCGCAATCTCGGGATGTCGAGTTTGTGGCGAACAATCCCGGAGACTGGATGCTGCATTGCCATCTTCCCCACCACATGATGAACCAGATGTCGTCGATGGTCGGCCTGATGTCACGCCGAAATGGGATGCCTGCTGGTCTCGACATGGAGCACGGCATGGGAATGCTGCGGGAGGGAAGTGCAACCTCCGAGGAAAACGGTCCGAGCCTGGGTCGCGGAATGGGAGTCGGTTCGACAGCGGAACAAACCGTGTCAAATTCTCCTCTGAAAGCCGAGAATCCGATGCCGCACCAAGACATGCCCGACATGCAGCCGCGAGGGATGCAGATGGGCAAGCCCGAAATAAGCAAGGATGATAATTCCGTGCCGGGCTTTCCGCAGGATGCCTTCATGGAAGGTCCGACGATGGCGATGGATCAAATGGTCGACAAGCCTGAAAACTTCGGCTTGCGGCCCGGTTGGAGCGGCTTCATGGCGGGAATGATGACGTTCGTGCGTGTGCTCCCTCAAGACAAATACGACCAAATCATGGAGCTTCGAAAAAAGCAGGAAGGCAATAATCCAATGAAGATGGAGATGCCGGGGATGGAGCACAAACATGAATAACCTGACTGTGCCGGTGCAGTTTATGGAAGTGAGCGCCGAAAAAGTGTCACCAGTCCATTGTGCAGCCCGATTCGTACTCTGGTTTGCTGTCTCTTTATCACTGGTCGCCTTGCCAGGGAGAGCTCAAACTTCAGCTTCCGAGCAGAAGCCGATCACGCTCGAAGAACTGCAACAGATGGCCTTACAGAACAACCCGACATTCCGGCAATCGGCTGCCAACATCCAAGCGGCGGAAGGCAGGAAGAAGCAGTCGGGACTCTACCCGAACCCAACCGTCGGCTACCAGGGCGAACAGATCCGAGGCGGATCATTTCACGGAGGCGAGCAAGGGGTTTTCGTTCAGCAGGACATCGTGATGGGTGGAAAGCTGGGACTGAATCGGAAGATTTTTGACCAGGAACTCCGACAGGCAGAGACAGAGGGCGAGGAACAAAAAGTGCGCGTAGTCACAAACGTGCGGATGTCCTACATCCAAGCGCTGGCGGCCCAGCAGACGCTGGAGTTACGGCAAAATCTCAGCAAGCTGGCCGACGATGCCGTCGAGACCTCCCATCAACTTGCGAACGTGGGCCAAGCGGATGCTCCCGACATGCTGGAATCGGAAGTGGAAGCACAGCAGGCACAACTCGCGGTCACCATGGCCGAACAAAACCAGCAGCGAGTTTGGAAAGCACTGGCCGCAGTCGTGGGGAATCCGCGGCTTCCTTTGATAAAGCTCGAAGGAAAACTCGAGGACACCCCGACCGTCAATGCGGACGAACTAGTGGAGAAAATCGTCAATGAGAGTCCGGCTGTGAGAATCGCTGAACTGGGCGTGAAACGCGCCGAAGCAGCCTTGGCGCGTGCGAAGCGGGAACCGATTCCCGACCTGCAACTCCGCGGCGGAATGCAGCAGAATGGAGAGTTGTTGTCTGACGGTAGCCCTGTCGGACTACAGGGCTTCGCCGACGTCGGAGTGAGAATTCCCATTTTTAATCGCAACCAGGGAAACATCGCCACCGCTAAAGCTGATACAGAGAGGGCGAAGCGCGAAGTAGAACGCGTGAAGCTGGTTTTGCGGGAACGGGCGGCAAGCGTCGTCCAGAACTACAGGTTCTCGCAAATCGCAGTCGAGCGCTATAAAAACCAGATGATACCGAGGGCGCAAAAGGCGTATGAGATGTACACAAAGAAATATCAGGAGATGGCTGCGGCTTACCCACAGGTACTTATCTCCCAGAGAACGCTAATGCAGCTGGAAGTCTCCTATATCACTGCGCTCGAGAACTTTGCCACGAGCTCACTTTCTCTGCGGTCTTACTTGCTCACAGACGGCCTCGAAGCTCCCTCGCAACCAGGCGCAATCGACCAACCGGTGCGTGAGGTCAACATCCCATTCCAGATGGGCGTAAGCCCACAGTAATGGTGAGCGCTTGCGAAGGCGCACTGTTCTTCTATCGATCACCGCTGCAGGGCATCGTGGCAGCCGTTGCTTTCGGATGGGTGATGATTCGGCGTGACTTCAGTGCGCGAGATAACCCGTCTACGCTGGAGGCTTATCTTGCACGGACGGCGCGCAAGTTTTCCATAAACCTGAAGTGTGCGAGCTAGCACCGCGCTCTCATGCGCGGGACCTCGTCCAAAAGGCTTGCGTTCTAGCAGTGCCGTTTTCAGATGCTGTTCGACAACAACAGTCCTTCAGCGGCCATACGTCCCGGCAATCGGAAAAAGGACGAACGGTTCCTTAACCGCCCACTAAAATCGAAATATGATTTAGAAATATAGTTTTAGGGCAAATTGAATAATTCGCGGGGCGACATTAGTTGTTGAAATTTTGCCGAACGCTGGGTCCGGGTTGAATCCGACCGCCCCCCCGAGGAGATTGTCAGCAGCACTCCGAGGGTTGGAACCTTAACGGCCGCACAGTCAGTGCTGAGATGGTGGCCCACTATCGCGTATATTGTTCGACTAGCGGAATGTCAGAAGCGAAATCAAACGCGGTCATCACGATTCGTGATCTTGAAACCTTTGACGATCTTAAACAGGTAGAGGCGGTCGAGAGAGAAGTCTGGAAGCTCTCCGACCTCGACACCATGTCGCTTGCGCTAACTATTGCCACGCGGGAAGCCGGTGGCGTATGGCTGGGTGCGTTTGATGGTACAAAGCTGGTCGGCTTCGCTTTCGGATTCTTGGGAATAGAAGGCAATCGCGCAACTGTCCATTCCCATATGCTCGCCGTTCGAGAGCCCTATCGCAGTTTGGATCTGGGTTACAAACTTAAATTGGCGCAGCGTGAGCGAGTTTTGGGCATGCGCGTAGGCGATCTGCAGATCGCTGAAATTACTTGGACATTCGACCCTCTGCAGAGTAGGAATGCCCATCTAAACTTTGCAAAACTCGGCGTAGTGTCGGACTCTTACAAAGTTGATTTCTACGGACCAGAAACCTCCAGCGTTTTGCACCGCAACGGCACCGACCGGCTGTGGGTGAGGTGGCCAATTATCAGTCAGCGCGTTCAGGATCGACTAGAGGGAAGAGACCCCCGGCCCGACATGCTGCAGACGCTGAAGACGCTTTCGCCTTTGGTTAGTCTCAGCAGTGATGGTCGCCCCCACCGTGCCAATTTAGCTAACGCCTTGCGTGTTCAACGAACCGCAATCGAGATTCCCAGCGACATTTTGTCGATCGAGGAAAAAGACGCTGACCTCGCGCGAGAGTGGCGACTTGCCACCAGATGGGGATTTACCGAGGCTATGAAATCGGGCTTCTTCGTCGCTGAATTCTGTCGCATGACAAACCACCAGCAGGGAGTGTATCTGCTTGAGAAGCGCACACTCGAGGAGTACATACCAGAATCTGCATAATGACAATGCAATTCCAAATGCATACGTGTTCGGTGATTGTATTTATACCGACGCGGTCGGAGATGCGGGCAGCAACTGGTCACATCGCATGCATCAGGGCAGGGAAGAGCCTCGGTGAATTCAGCTCTGACTTAATTACCTCGGAGCCCTCGTAAACCGGTCGCACCCCCCGGCGCCACTCATCGGCTGAGAAGGAACTCACCCTTACGAGTAAAAACCTGCGGCACCCAGCATGCTCTCGCCTGCAATGGCGCGGTGAGGGCCTGGTCGTGAGGCAGCATGCGGAAGCGGAGGGAGTATTATGCGGATAATGATGAAGTTGACGAGAATGGAGCCGAGCAATGCACGAGTCCATTGAATGGCCGAGAATGCAGCAGCCGCGTCGCCGCCGTCGCTTCTTTCTCATTCTGGTCGTTCTCGCAGGCATCGTCTTCGGCAGTCGGACCGCGCTGTCCTATTACGTGGACGTGCTCTGGTTCAGGTCTCTCGGCTATGAGGACGTCTTCCTTAAGACACTGAGTCTTCAATGGGAAGTCTTCACGGCTTTTGCGGCGGCCACGTTTCTCATTGTGTACGGATCGTTCCTGGCTTTGAAGCGGGCACATCTCCCCGACTTGCCGGACGGTCATACGATTGTGATTGGCGGACAGCCGGTAAAGCTGCCGGTAGAGCCTGTTCTGCGGCTCATCGCGTTCGGCGTTTCGCTGGCTGTTGCCGCGGCAACCGGCGCGGCTATGATCGGAGAGTGGCCAACACTCGCGCTCTTTTGGTATGCACCTCGCAGTGCTGGCAGCGTCGTAGATCCGATTTTTGGAAGGCCGCTGAACTTCTTTCTATTCACGCTGCCCGCGTGGCAGGTCATCCTCGGCTGGCTGCTTACGCTCGCGGTGATTACTTGTGTGCTCGCAATTCTCTTCGTCTTCATTGCGGGCGGAGCGCGCGTGCTCGCCGGGCGTCTCAGTCGCCACGTTACATTGCCTTGGCGCGGCTTTTCCATCACATTTGGCTTTCTGCTGCTAATCCTGGCGATGCGTGTATATATCAGCCGCTTCGAGCGGTTGCTCGACGATCATACGATTTTTGGGGGTGTGACCTACACAGACGCGCACGTCACCCTGACTGGGCTGCTCGTGGTGTCCGCGGCGCTGGTTGTGGGAGCGCTGATCGCCTTCATGAACTCCGTGCGGGTGCCACGCGGCCGCTGGCTGATCGCGGCGATCCTTCCGGCGGCGGTCTGTTATCTCACCGTTCAAGTAGTCGGCTGGTACGTCAGCAGCTTTATCGTCAAACCGAATGAACTAGTTCGTGAGAAACCCTACATTGTCTACAACACGGACTTGACGCGGCAGGCCTACGGACTAAACGGGGTGTCACAGCGCGAGTTTCCTGCTGAGATCACTGTTGAGGCGGCCGATCCCGCGAATAATCAGGCCACGCTTCAGAACATCAGGCTGTGGGATTGGCGCGCGCTTCAGGACACGCTGCGTCAGATTCAGGAAATCCGCACCTACTACGACTTCCCCGACATCGATATTGATCGATATGACATAGACGGAACGACTCGCGAAGTGATGCTCGCCGCGCGCGAGCTGAATGTAGAAAAGTTGCCAGAGAGCAGCCACAACTGGATTAACGAGAAGCTGATCTACACGCATGGCTACGGCATCACGATGAATCCAGTGAATGGGTTCACGACGGAGGGGTTGCCCAATCTGATTTTGAGCAACATGCCAGTGCAGAGCACGGTGCCCAGCCTCGCCGTAACACGCCCTGAGATCTATTTCGGTGAGTTGACCAATACGGACGTCTACGTGAAGACGCGGCAGCAGGAGTTCAACTACCCGCAAGGCCAGACCAACAACCTCAACTCCTACGAGGGTAACGGCGGCATCGTCCTGGGCGGTTTTCTGCGACGCCTGATCATTGCGCTCGATCAAAGCGATCTGGCGAAGCTGCCATTCAGCGATGACGTGAACAAGAATAGCCGGCTGCTGATGCGACGCAACATACGCGATCGCGTATCGGCGTTAGCTCCGTTCCTCACTTACGATCCGGACGCATATATCGTGCTCGGCGACGACGGCCGGTTGTCGTGGATCATGGATGCGTTCACTGTCTCGGACAGTTATCCCTACTCGACCCACTATTCACTGGGCAACAATCTCATCAACTACATGCGGAACAGCGTAAAGGTGGTCATCGACGCTTACGATGGCACGACCACGTTTTACGTATTCGATCCGGAGGATCCGATCATTGCGGCCTACCGCCGCATCTTTCCAAGTTTGTTCAAGGATGCGTCCGCGATGCCGCCGGGGCTGCGCAAGCATGTGCGCTACCCGGAGTTGTTACTCAAACTGCAGGCGGAAGTGTACGGTCTCTACCACATGACGGACGCGGAAGCGTTCTATAACCGCGAAGACCTGTGGACGGTCGCCACCGAAGTCGGCATGAGCGCGGAAGGCGAACAACAAACACAGCCGATGCAGCCGAATTTTGTGCTGATGAAACTGCCGGGTGAAAGTGGCGAGGAGTTCGTGGAGATTCTGCCCTTCACGCCGGCCAACCGGAATAATCTGATTGGATGGATTGCCGGGCGCAGCGACGGTGCACATTATGGGACGTCTGTGGTCTACAACTTTCCGAAGACGAAACTGGTGGACGGACCGCTGCAAATCGAGGCGCGAATCGATCAAAACGCGCAGCTTTCTGGACAATTGACGTTATGGAACCAACAGGGCTCGCACGTGAGGCGCGGGGCCTTGCTTGTGATTCCGACCGGGAAAGCGCTGTTGTATGCGGAACCTATTTACTTGCAGGCTGAGCGGAGTCCGATGCCGGAGTTGCGTCTGGTTGTGCTGGCGCTGCAAGATCGGCTAGCGTACGGACCGACTTTTGAGTCGGCGATGGCGTCGCTTTTTGGCGGAGCAGTCTCGTCCCTGACCGCCTCCTCAACAAGTGCGACCGTTGCATCGGGGTCGCAGCGAGGCACACTAGCATCCACCGCGTCACCCCAGCCCGCAGCGGATCTTAATGCGCTCATTGCGGAAGCCGCGAAGGACCTGGCCGACTACCAGCGCTTGACGGCGGAAGGCAAACTTGGCGAAGCTGGACAGAAGCTTGAAGGGTTGAAGCGCGTACTCGACAGTCTGAACACTCGGAAAAGATAATCTTGCTGTGGTACGCTAGGCAGCCTGCTGCGCCTCGCCCCGGCTGGGCAGGGTGAAATAAAAACTTGCGCCGCGGGGAGAGTTGTCAGCAGCCCACAACCGACCGCCATGCGATTCCACGATGGATCGGCTGATGCGAAGTCCCATGCCGGTGCCATGAGGTTTGGTGGTAAAGAAGGCGTTGAAGATTTGGTCCGCCTGCTGCGGAGGCAGCCCCACGCCTGTATCGCTGATCGACAACACAAGTTGCTCGTTTTCTCCTCGCTGTGAATTGATGGTTAGCTCACGCGTCCCCTCCACATCCTTCATTGCATCGATGCTGTTCATGATGAGGTTCATCAGCACCTGCTGTAGCTGCATGCGATCTCCCGTAACCTGGGGAAGCGCTTCCGCCAACTCCGTGCGGACGGATATGGAATACTCCGTTGCCTCGCCGCGCAAGAGGACGACCATCTCTCGAATGACTTCGTTCGCGTCGACTAACTCCCGTTGCGGAGGGCCCTTCTTGAACAGCAAGCTGATCCTGCCAGTGATTTCCGCAGCGCGCGTTATGTCTGTCACGAGTCTCGACGCAGCTTCGCGTGCCTCTGACACGTTGGGGTCGTCACGCCCAAGCCATCGTAAGCAGGTCCTGGCGTTGATGCCTGCTGCGGTAATAGGCTGCTTGATCTCGTGCGCCAGGGAAGCGGTCAGTTCGCCCATCGTGGTCACCCTATTTATGTGCGCGAGATCCGCCTGGGCCTGACGCAATCGTTCCCGCTCTTTACGCGCCAGCTTGCGCTCAATGGCAATGCCGGCGAGGTGCGTGGCCATTTCCAGGGCGCGGGTCTCAGCCGGGATCGGACTGCGCGGTTCGCGGTAATACATAGCAAATGAGCCCAGCGCCTTGCCCGAATGCGCAAGTATGGGAGTGGACCAGCAGGCCCGGAGTCCATAGGCTTCGGCCACACCTCGGTACGTCGCCCAGAGCGGATCCTGGAGAATGTCGGTGACCACAACAGGTTCTCTACGGTACATGGCCGTGCCGCATGATCCTGCCTTCGGGCCAATGGGAAGGCCGTCTATGACCTTGGTGTAGGACTCCGGAAGGCTGGGAGCGGCGCCGTGTCGCGCGCGCTGCCCGTCCTCGTCGAGAAGCAAGACAGAGCAAAGCAAGCCGGCAAATTGGGCTTCCACAACACGCACCAGATTTTCCAGTATTTCCTCCAGTGGACCATCGCGCGCTATCATCTCCAAAATATGGCTCTCCCCGTCACGCAGCGCCTCAGCCTGCTTGCGTTCGGTCACGTCCATCAAGGTACCGACGATCTCAGTGATTTCTCCCGACTCATCCATCACAGGGTGAGAGATGGAGTGAAGATGCTTTATCCTTCCGTCCGAAAGAACAATTCGGAAATCAAACTCAGAATCCTCCTTCACTGTGGTCTCCATTTTCGCTTTTTGCAGGATTGCTGTTCGATCGTCAGGGTGGACCCGGTCGAGGATGTCCGACCATGTGGGCCTCACTTTTTCCGGGTCACTACCAAAGATGCGAAAGGTCTCTTGCGACCAGAAGCGAGCGCCGGTATGCAGATTCCAAGCCCAACTTCCACTCTGGGTCAGCCTTTGCGCTTGAGCGAGATAACCCTCGCTCCGCCGTAGGGCCTCCTCTGCTCGCTTGCGATCCGTTATATCCGTCACCGCCCCCACGAATTCAAAGTTTCCCGATTCATCGTTTGTCGAGGGATGACCCACAACTCGAACGTACTTCACCGAGCCATCCGTCATTATTATCCGATGTTCAAGATCAAAAGCTTTCCTATCGGCTGCCGCTTGATCGAGGGTTGCTTGGACGGAGGCTCTGTCCTCGGGGTGGGTGCGCTGCAGCACGAGTTCCACGGTAGGCTGGGTGGGTGGGGGATATTCAAGAATTCGAAACGTTTCCTCCGACCATACGATCTGCCCACTGGAAACGCTCCAACCGAAGCTGCCGGTGTGGCTCACTTTCTGCGCTTCCGCTAAATAGGCCTCGCTCCGCAACAGGGCCTCCTCGGCGCGCTGACGTTGGAGTATTTCCTTTGTCAGTTCGCTGTTTACGGCCGTCAGTTGGCTGGTCCGTTCTACCACACGTTGCTCGAGTTCCTCATTCAGACGCGTGATTTCAGCCTTAGCTTGTTTGTGCCCTGCGGTTTCGATAACGTCCCAATCCCCGCGCCGCTTTGTTACCGCAAACTGATGGGTTCTTACCACATCCAGGATTTCAGCAGCTCCGCATGCGGCGAGCGGGTAGGTGCAAAGCACTGCCAGACGTTGATTGGCGACCGCCTGGTTGAGTGACTCTTCGTATTCACAGAAATTCTTCCAGTCCTTCTTTTCAAGCCAGGCGGTATCGCCCGTCACCCTTACGCCGGCGTAACCCCTGGCTGATGCGCGCGCAAGTTTCTCGTTCCAACCGCTGATCACTCGGTTGAGATCAAAGTGGCCATCCGGGAAGTACCAGTCGCGAGCCTGAACAATCTCAATGCTATGGTCAGTGAAGTATCTATCGAAGTCAGGTACGGCTTGTTTCAATGCACGCCGTGCATCTTCCACAGCAAGGGGTTCGGCAACCACCACAGGCAGAACTCTTGGCTCTCCAATCCAGCTTTGCAGTAGGAGACCGATATTTCGAGGAGATCCGCTTTCGTTTCGTAGAAGAGACAAAAGTGTGTACCCCAAGGCATGTCGCCGACGACGTCGACTCCGGTCTTCCGCATCTCGGTGGTCATCGCGGTTACCTCTCAAACTTCATCCTGAAAAACGGGTTCAAGCGGATGGACAGAATCTGCAAAACCTTAGCGTTGGATCAGCGACAGTAACGTCGGGGATGGAGCGTCCCACTGCGCCATGGCTCATCTCGCTTACCTCACCTGGATCGCGCAGATCGATAGTATTCAGATAATAGCGCGGGTCGCTCCAGCTTGACAAACCCGAACTGCGTTCCTCGTCGATGCTGTTAAAGAAAGTGCAGATATGACGATGACGACCAAGTGTGCCCGGGCAAACCGGACAGAATGGTTCACCTGCTTTTATATGTCACTTCCAGGTAGAGATTGGAGCAAGGGCTCCTTCAGAACTCAGAATGGCTTGCTCCCGGAGCCGAGTCACGGATCGAAATCCGCGACTGATGCGGATTTGTGACGGCGGCGTCCTTGCAGGAGAGGCGACTTCCTTTCCAAAAAGGCGCCATCCCTAAGCCTTTGGCTTAGGTCGGTGCGGAGCTGCTGCTCTCAGCGGGCTCGGCGCTTTCCGTGACTTCCTTGGCTACGGAGAGGTGAACCAAATGGATCAGGGCACCGGTTAGTGTGGGTCGTCTTCGAAATGAATAGCCTACTTAGGACAGTTGGCGATGGCGGGACTTAGGTTCTTATACGGAATGCATCCAGATCATCGCTGCTGCCCCGGCGAAACTAAGCAGCGAAACCAAAAACATTGCAATCATCCACCAGTCGATTCTGCGGGTTTTCGGGCGAAAGAAAAGATCGAGCATTAAGAAACCCCCGCTAGCATCACAGCCAGTTTGCTTCAGTTGTGATTGACAATACTTGTTCTCCGTTACTCTCCGGTTGCAGGGATGTGAACACTCGTTGAAATCTGCAGATCGGTGAATTCTCGCCGGCGAACAAACGATCATTCTTCGCACAAGCGAAAAAAGGATCCCGCACCAGCCAACCTCGTTCGCGGTCGATTTGGCCTGAAGCGATTTGTCGCACTACGCCTGTGGACGGATTGTAACAATGGCGTAATAGCGAGCTGTTACGGTGTTGAACACTTGGAAACGCGGGGCGTGTCACAACTCTACAGATCCATTCGAGGAGACTCCCATGCTGGTCACAGTTTCGAGAAGAGAAGGTCTTTGCAATTCTTTCCAGAGAGCCATTGCGGCAATCTCAGTGAGCGTTCTGTTCGCTGCCATCCCAGCCGTTGCGCAAAACGCCAAAACCGATCGTGACAGATTTTTCTTTTGGCCGGGTAACCTGGTAGTCAGCCGTAGCGTGTATGACAACAATCCCAACAACGTCCAGGTCGGCACGATCCTGCCGCCCAATTGCGCGAGCACCCAGGGCGGATGCTCCGCAGCTACGGGCGCTCCCTACAACGGAACCTACCCATACGTCTGGAACAACGACACCTATGACGCCAGCTTCGGCATCACTTCGAAGATCTATCTGGACCAACTCTTGCCCTTCGGCTTTGTGATTGACAGCCTCGAAGTGCCAAACAGCTCCCAGCGCGGCATCAGCGGTGCGAGCGATCAACTCGTGACCAGTTTCAGCTCAAAGTCGGAATTGGCGCTGAATCTCTCGACCGACCGCCATTACTTAACATTCTCCGGCTATGTCGCACCCATCGACCAACTCGACGTATCGAATTCCAATACGCCCGGAGCCGTGGATCCAACCAATCCCGTCGGTGAGAATGTTTATCGCGCCGCGGCGCAGGTCGACCGCAAGGGCAAGTTCCACTTCACAGAAACCAATGCCTACAGCGGCAACAATGGCCGCGCCACTATCCTGAACAACAGCAATGGAGCTGACTTCTTCTACACGGCGGGAAATGCGGGAAATGGCAGCAATCCTCAGCCGGACGGCATTATTCTCGGCGCTGGCGCGCAAATCATCAGTGCGGCAAATGAGCCCGAAAGCGTGCAGACTCCATCTCTCCCCACTCCGGTGGGCAGCTTCTCCGTGACCGAACTCGGTGCGAAAGCGGACAAGATCGGCAAAGACGACAACTTCCGCGGCATCACTATCTTCAACAATGTGCTGTACTACTCGAAGGGAAGCGGCAGCAACGGCGTGAATACCGTCTATTTCCTCGATACGACCGGTACCGCTTGTCCCAATGGTGTTGGGCTGCCTTCCAGTTCGGCAACTCTGCCCACATCTGCGCTGTCTTATAACCTCGCTATTCTCCAGACCAGCGGCCTCCCCAGCAATATGTGCATTCTGGCGGGTTTCCCGGAGGTTCCCAACAAGCTCGCGACGACTTTGGCATATCCCTTCGGCATCTGGTTCGCAAATGCCGCGACCGTGTACGTCGCTGACGAGGGCGACGGCTACGCGGGTGGAACCGATCTGTACACTCATGCCGCCGCACAAACCACAGCCGGATTGCAGAAGTGGGTTTTCAATTCGTCCACCAACTCCTGGAATTTGGTCTATACACTGCAAAACGGGCTGAACCTGGGCGTGCCTTACACGATCCGGGACTATCCAACTGGAACTAACGCGGCCACTGGCCTGCCGTGGGCACCTGCAACGGACGGTCTCCGCAACCTTACAGGCGTTGTGGGCGAGGATGGTTATGTCGCCATCTGGGCGATCACCTCGACGATTAGCGGAAACGGCGATCAAGGCGCAGACCCCAATCAACTCGTCGCGGTGTTCGACTCCGTTCAGAACACGGACCCCACCGTCGCCTCTCATGAAAGATTCTTCACGCTTCGCCAAGCTGGCTTCGGAGAAGTCTTGCGCGGCGTTTCTTTCACGCCCGGAACCGACTTCGATAAGCATGGTCGATAGCCGCTACGGCAGCAGCACTCTACCTGACAGGTTAGACCGACGAGAAAGACCGATACGGGCGGGGGCAAGTGCTCCCGCCTTTTCTGGTTTACAGGCAGCCGCTGCTCACCGGCATTCGCGCAGAGGATTACTAGGCGGCCTAGCAACCGCTGCCTGGGGAAGAACAAAGGGGATAAGATCGGGCGAATGTGGAATCGCTTTAAACCAGAATTAACTCCATGTAGACATCGGCTCGCACGTATGGGGAGGGGATTATTCGGTCCGCATCGATGTGATTGAATCCCATGGACTCATACAGCCGAATCGCGGGGGTCAGTACATGATTGGTCTCCAGATAGAGTCTTTGCGCGCCTGCGTTTCGCCCCTCTTCCATGGCCGCATGAAGCAGCCTGCGACCGATTCCGGCTCCTTGGTACGATGGCTCGACAGCCATCTTGGCCACCTCAAATTCTTTGTCGCTCTTGCGAATCAGTGCGCAGCAGCCGATGCATCGTTCACCGGCAGTCGCAAAGAAAATCCTGCCGCCCGAGTCCAGAATAGTTGCCTGCGGATCGGCAAGAATGGGCTCCTCCTTTGGCTCTATACAGAAGAAGCGCGTGATCCATTCTTCATTGAGCCGTCGGAAAGCAGCCGCATCCCCTGATTGAAACTGGCGGATGCTGATTTCGACTACCGGCGGAGACTGTTCCTTGGCGAAAGACATCTGCATAGCCCCTCCTTCATCATCCACAATAAAAGATAAAATCTGAAGTGAAGATATGTCCAATATCTGAATTGTCTCTACTGAGACGAAGCACATATGAAACAAGAAATTGAGTTCAGGCATTTACGTTACTTTCTTGCTGTCTCCGAAACCCTGCACTTCAGCAAGGCGGCTGTGCAGTTGGGGATGGCGCAACCGCCGCTGAGCCAGCAGATCAGGAATCTTGAACGGATAGTGGGGTATCCCCTGTTCCAACGCACAACCCGCGGAGTCAAGCTGACAAAGGTGGGTCAGTATTTCAGGGAGCGCGCTCAGAATGCCGTCACGCAGATGCAGGATGACGTGGAAATGGCGCGACGGTTGGGGAGCGGCCAGGAGGGCGTTCTGACGGTTGGATTCAGCGGTTCAGTTATGCTCACCACTCTGCCCAAAGCCATCGAACGCTATCGCCGCGTATTTCCGAAAGTTGAATTACGGCTGCGAGAACTGGTCACGGCGGAGCAACTGCCCTCTCTGCTGGATGGAACACTAGATCTGGGCTTTCTTCGCGACGGCGAACCGCGGGATGGGCTTTTGATTGAATCGATCTTGCGAGAGCGATTCATTGCGGTACTTCCGATTCGTCACAGACTTGCTGACAAGGCCACAATTCGTCCCGGAGATCTTCGAAACGAACCGTTTGTACTTTTCGCGCGGCGGATGGGGCCCCTTGCTTTCGATCGGACTATCGCATGTTGTGAAGCAGAAGGGTTCCGGCCAAAGGTTGTGCAGGAGGCGCCACAGTGGCCAACCGTAGTGCGCCTGGTGGCCGCCGGATCCGGTATATCTTTAGCTCCCGCCTGCGTCGCAAATTTCGCAATGCCTGGAGTCGTCTACAAGAAAGTCCGTTCTCGACATTGGACTTCGATTGACATTGGGTCGAGGCCTAACCTCGACAATCCCGCGGTAGAAGCCTTGCTGAGCATCGTGCGCAGGCAATTTTCGAGGAAGAGTCCTGATGTGTCGTGAGGAAATAACACTCTGATTTTGATCCGCGGTCTCTAGCGAAAGTATTGCCTCCGGCTTCCGTGTGGTCAGGAAGCCGGAGGTCAACTGAATACGTTCCGCATCGCTGATGCAGTCTTGGCCTCAGCCTGAGAACCTGTATAAGATTGTCTCGAGCTGAGGAATCCGACCTGCCATGACCTTGGCACCGCCCCTAATACTTCCGGACGAATTCAATGCTGCCGTGCATTTTATCGACCGCCACATCGCAGAGGGTCGCGGCGCAAAAGTGGCAATTGAGTGTGGGGATATTCAGGTCACCTATCGCGAACTCTTTGAGCGTGTAAACCAAGTGGGCAATGGACTCAGACGTCTTGGCGTGCGCATCGAAGAGCGCGTCTTCCTGCTGCTGCTGGATACGCCCGAGTTTGCTATCAGCTTTTTCGGTGCGATCAAAATCGGAGCGGTTCCGGTCCCTGTCAACACTCTGCTGAAACCCGCCGATTACGCATACCTGCTGAATAACTCGCGCGCGCGTGTGGCTATCGTCAGTGAGTCGTTGCTCTCTCTCATCGACGCGACCCCCAGGCATCAGTTGCGCTATCTGGAGACAATTGTCGTTATCGGTGATGGGCCGAGGGCTGGAACGGTCACCTTTGAGGAACTAACCCAGAAGAGTTCTGCCACACTTGATCCAGAGCCGACCTGCAAAGACGATGCTGCCTTCTGGCTCTACTCCTCCGGCAGCACTGGTCCGCCCAAGGCTTGCGTTCATCTTCAGCATGACATGGTGGTGAGTGCCGAGCGTTATGCCCAGGGAATCCTGAACATCTCAGAGAACGATCGCTGCTTCAGCGTCGCTAAACTGTTCTTTGCCTACGGGCTGGGGAATGGACTCTACTTCTCACTGGCTGTTGGCGCCACCAGCATTCTGTTGCCCGGTCCACCGAGACCGCAGAACATCTTTGAGGTCATCGAGCGTCACCGCCCGACTCTGTTTTTTTCAGTCCCATCGAACTACGCCAAGCTTCTTTCCTATCCGCCGCCCGGACGAGAATTCGTTCTCTCCAGCCTGCGGCACGCGATCTCTGCCGGAGAAGCCTTGCCCGCAACCGTATTCCATCGTTTCAAGGCACGCTTCGGAATCGAAATTCTGGATGCGATCGGCTCAACCGAGGCGCTGCACATGGTGATCTCCAATCGTCCGGGAGCTGTTCGTCCAGGTTCCAGTGGCACGATCATCCCAGGATTCGACGCCAGGATTGTGGACGACAATAACCGTGAAGTGCCGCAAGGGAACATCGGCAATCTGGTCGTTAGAGCAGACTCCGTTTGTGCCTGTTACTGGAACCAGCACGAAAAAACCAAGGACACGATTGAGGGTCATTGGATCCGAACCGGCGACAAGTATCACCAGGACGAGGACGGTTATTTCTGGTATGCCGGGCGGTCTGATGACATGCTCAAAGTCAGTGGTGTGTGGATCAGTCCAATTGAGATAGAAAGCGTCTTGATCGAGCATCCTGCGGTGCAGGAAGCCGTGGTTATCGCCCGAACTGACCAGAATGGGTTGACGACGCCGGTCGCCTGCGTCGTGTTGCGCGGCGGATTTTCCGGGACACCAGAGCTGTCCCTCGAACTGCAGGATTTTGTGATCAGTCGATTGCCTGCCTTTAAGCGTCCGCACGCGGTTGAATTTTTCCAGGAGTTTCCCAAGACGGCCACCGGCAAGCTCCAGCGCTTTAAGCTGCGCGAGGTAGATAATCGGTAGCGTTTTGGGCCCAGGGTACTCGACGGGGAGCAGGGCTAGCCAGGTCACCAAGCGTTGGCGGCGGCTTCTGCGTCCTATGCTCGGTGCTGGATGAATATGAGCGAACAGATCTTGATTGAAGGTTGCGTCGACTCGGTGGTTTCGGCGATCGCCGCGGAGCGAGCCGCGTAGAGCTGTGCAGCAATTTGCTCGAGGGTGGCGTCACTCCCAGCGCCGGCGTTATTGAGTTGATGCGGTCCAAAATCTCCGCGGTGCTGCATGTGATGATCCGACCCGGGGGCGGCGACTTTCTTACAGCCTGGAAGAGCTTGAGACCAGGCGATGCGACATTATGGTTGCCAGGAAACCGGGGGCGGACGGCGTGGTTCTGGGCATCCTCGATGCCCATGGCAAAGTGGACATCGCGCGCTCGCGCGAATTGGTCGAACTGGCAAGGCCGCTCAACGTAACTTGCCACCGTGCCTTTGACATGTCCGCAGATCTTCTCGTTCGCTGGAATACATTTGCGCAACTGGAGCAGATAGGGTTCTGACATCCGGCGGAGAACAAACCGCATGGCAAGGAGTCGACCGGATAAGCAGCTCGTGAAAGCAGCGCGCGCCCGTATTGTAGTCATGGCTGGCGGAGGTATTGACGATGACAACGCAGTTAACATTATCGAACACACAGGAGTCGGAGAAATTCATGTGGGGTTGGAAAGCCCCGTTGAAAGCCCGATGCTCCACCGCAACCTGCGGATATCAATGGGAACAGCCTTCGGGCGCGAATATCAGTGATTTCAGGTAGCGGAGGAGGATGTTATGAATCTTCGTCGTGCCGTCACGCCTGCTAGAAGTTAGTTAAACACCGTGTGCGCGACCCAACAACGGAGCCCTTTAACTGGTCCGTTTGTCGCTGATTTCCGGGAAAGCTCGAAGTCCGCCGAGCCTAGTCTTGGGTCGTTGGAAGAGCCGTCCAATTTTGTGGAGTCGTACCATGGGTGCAAGAGTTCAGGTTACTCTGAACGTTGTGCTTTCATCGACTCGATGCCACGTGTATCCTTCCGCTCATGTCCTCCCCGGTGAGGTTTCGCGAGTCGCGACGAAGTAGTCGCGTTCCTCTAAAGGTAGTAATCGCCATCGAGGATGGCGCTCAGGGTCGGACGTGCGAGGGCGAGACCATCGTCATTAACCTTCACGGAGCGTTGATGGCAACCGCAATTGGGTTAACCACGGGAATGAAGATCTCGATCCATGTCTATTTGACGGATAAGCGTGCTGCGGCCACGGTAGTTTATATCGATCCTAAGAATGCGCTGCACTGCGGGATCGAACTTGCTGAGCCACACAACATTTGGGGAGTGCCTCTGCCTCCCGACGACTGGGAGGAGACATCGTCCTTGGAGCCCGGGCATTGAAGACTAAGGAGGAGGCTGACACGGTGTAGGCAGGATCTGGGGTCAGACAACTGGGTCGGTAGAGATTCCTACTCTCTTCATTGATCGCCATTGCAGGTCTCCGCGGAGGTATTGCCAGATGCCTTGGAGACGCCAGACCATCGTGAGTTGGCGGTAGGGAAAATGTTCGAAAAGGCAGTAGATGAGCAGACGTGCGACTTCGCGCCAGTCGCTGTAACGGCGGAAGGTCATTTCTTCGAGCAGTACAGAACCGATGGAAAGCAAAGTGGCGAAGGCGTAGCCGAACAACAGGAATTGCAGGAAGAATGACTTGCTGAGCTCTCCTGAGATCAGGGCGAGGATGATGGTGGTATATCCGACCACCTCAATGATGGGCGCGAAGAATTCGAAGATCCACATGTACGGAAGGACGAGCCAGCCAATGCGTCCGTAGCGGGCGCGGAAGAGCATGTCGCGATTAGGCCAAAGTGTATCGATAAGACCCTTGTGCCAACGCGCGCGCTGGCGAGCGAGCGACTTCAAGTCGGTGGGCACTTCAGTCCAGCACGTGGGATCGGGAATAAAGTCGATGTGGTAGGGGCGACGCTCCTCACGCAGGCGGCGGTGCATGCGAACGACGAGATCGAGATCTTCTCCGACCGCGTGCGTGCGAAACCCTCCGACTTGCAGAACGAGGTCGCGCTGGAAAACTCCAAATGCACCGGAAATTATGGGGAGCATGTTAAAGCCCGCCCAAGCTTCGCGTCCGACCAGGAAGGCGCGCAAGTATTCGATGACTTGCATGACTTCGATTGGACTTTTGGGAAGGCGTACTTCTTCGATCTGATTGTTCACGACGCGGGAGCCGTTCAAGACGCGCACGATGCCGCCTACGGCCATGACACGACCGGGATCGGCGAATACTCCTGCCATGATGCGGATGAGAGACTCTTTTTCGAGAATTGAGTCGGCATCGACTACGCAAATGTAAGGACTGGTGGCGGCGTTTATTCCAGCATTGATGGCATCCGCTTTACAGCCGGCGGCTTCTTTGTCGAGGACGAACAGGCGCGGATCAAGCGGACTGCGATAGATGGCGTGGAGCGGCGCAGTTGCAATGTCGGCAATATAGAGGATGCGAGCGGCCTGAAGCTGATAGGCCAGCCGCATCTTCTCCATGGTGGCATCGTCCGATCCGTCGTTGACGACGATGACTTCGAGGCAGGGATATTCGAGTCCAAGCAGCGCTCCGACGCTGCCGACGATCGAGCGTTCTTCGTTGTGCGCAGGAACGATGAGAGTGATGGGCGGGGTGAAGGGAGAAGCTTTCACCAACTCCAGGCGCTGACTGCCGAGACGATGACGATGGCGAACGTTCTTGACAATCGCAACGATCAGCAATCCAAGGTAAATAAGATTGGAGAGCGCGAAGTAGATGAACAGGGTGTCGTTCGAGATGGCGAGAAAATGCACGGTCAATGCACCCCAGCCGCGGCTGCCGCGGCTTTACCGGTAAGCTCTACTCGTTTTCTTGCTTCCGCTACGACTTCCATCAGCGCGGTTTCCGTGGAGTGATGACCGGACCGAGCAAAGCCGCTGACAATTTTCTCGATGGCGCCGGACCGCTCCAGTTCGGAAACAAATGCTTGCAAGGCATAATCGTCTTTGGTCGCGACTACATCTTCGAGGATCTGATGGAGTTGCGGCTCCATTCGTGCGAGTGCCCACGCGGCGCGCTGGCGTACGTGGCGGTTGGCATCGCAGAGGGCGCGCAGCAGGATATTGATTTTGCCGATGTTTTCGATCTGTCCCAGCGCCACTACAGCACGGAGACGAACAAACCATTCTGGATCGGCGGCTAAACTGTGGAGCGCCGGCAGAGTATAAGAGCCGTTGGTATTGCCGAGAGCGCGGGCGGCGGAAGCTCGCACTTCCGGTAAAACATCTGAGGCCAGGACGAGTAACTCCTCACCGAGTTCAGGTGATGCCAACTCGCCGAGCACGCGTGCGAGCAACTCCCGCACCGGTCCATGTGTGCGATCAACGTAGTTGACTAGTACCTCGGGGTAGGAGCGGCAACAATTTACCAAGGCGTTTTTCAAAGAACGTTCGGGCGCGTCGAAGCGACCGCTGGCGATGCGGTCGAGAATTGGGATGGCGGCTTCCATGCGGGCCGTGCGGCCGAGGCCGCGAACCGCGGCGATACGCGTTTCGCGCAAACGCGAATCTAAGCCCGCGGCCAGAGCTGGAATCGCCTCCATGGCGCGAGTTCGCCCCAAAGCCAGCAGGGCAGTTCGCTGCCTCAAGCCGCGCGAGGTTCGGGCTTCGTAAATGCGCATATCGAGCAACCCGCTAACGCGAAGGCAATCCAGCAGCGGGGGCAACTTGTCAGCCGCGGACATCTCGATGCTATCGAGCAGAATGGATTCAACGATGTCGCAATCGAGCGGCTTGAAGCGCCAGTCTTCGGCGGGGATCTTCCCGGAGAGAATGTCGTCCCATTGGGAGCGCAAGGCAACGGTGCGCCGATTTCTCTTATGAAAATAGCGGGCGCGGTACCAGCGTCGCAGCACGATGAATCCGACGAGGAGAAGTATTCCCAGTACCGAAAGCAGAATCGCCTCCAGCACCAACCCTGCGGACCCGAGCTTTTGGATTCCCTTAAAAACGGATCCCATAACTCAGTCCGAAGCTGGTATCGATTTGACCCTGGGTACGATTTTGGCGAGCTACGTAGCCCGTAATGTCCTGGCGGGCTGCGAACGGGTAGCGCAGACCACCGCCGAAAGTGTGCGCAGAGAAGCGTCCGATCTGATCGATCTGAGCAAAATTTTCGCTGCCCACGGCGAAGAAAACATTGCCCGTGACGCGGCGTTGCAGCGGAAAGCCGAGTTTGGTCCAGCCGGATGGCGTCCAGTCGACGGGAGTACCCAAGAATCCGGTACGAGCGCCAGTCACGTTCAGTGACCAGGTCCACGCATGGGGAAGGTAGACAATCTGGTTCGTGCTCAGGGTTAGGACGTGTGCGCCCTGATACCAGAACCAATGTTGCTGGTAGGAACTTTCCAGTCCCCGGACCCAACGATTTTCGATTCCGAAGGCGTGGCCATATTCGAAGAAAGCCTCGTTGGTGGGCACCACACTTTGATTGTTGGCAACGGCGCTACCGACGCTTAACCAGTCCCGCTTGGTGAAGTGGAAGGCGGTGCTGGCGAGAAACTTGGCGGCATCCTGGCCAAATCTTTGATAGATGTTGATACTCAAGATGGTTGACCATCGCTGGCTCCATCGAGAATTGAGGATGACTCCCTGAGTCTGGCCGGCGTCGGCGTAGCTGAAAACATCGACGTCTTCGCCAACGCGCAGTTCGTGTTTAGTGGTTTCGCGCAGGCTGTCCAGACCTGTTCTCGCATCCGTATTTTGCTTATCGAATAGAAGAGTCTGCTGGTATTCCGAGCGCGCCTCCGGCGTACGGCCCAACAATGCCAGCACGCGAGCGCGGCGCGACAGTATCTCAGGGTCCGCTGGGGAGATCTTTCTCGCCTGGTCCAGAGCCTGTAGCGCTTCGCCATATTTCTGCTGCCAGAGGAGGACGTCGGCGAGACCAGTCAAAATGTCGGTGTCGTTGGGGACTTTGTCGAGGACAAATCTGTATTCAGCTGCGCCATCGGACCAGCGGCCTTTCCAGGCCAGCAATCGTCCACGCCAGCCGTGAGCTTCCAGATCTTCAGGTGCAACGGCCAAACGTTGGTTGACGATGGCGAGAGCAGCATCGATGTGCTGATTCTCGACATCCTTGCGAACTTGTGTCTGCCAGTCGTCGGTGGTTTGCGCGGCCAGAGGATGCACGAAACCGATTAGCAGCAAGGCTACGATGACGGTCCTTCGGGACAGTTGATAAATGAATCGTTTTTCAGACACTCTCACGACAAAACTCCAGGGAATTGTGGTCCGCTCGATCCGAAGCCAGCGGTACGTTCACGGCTCCTGATTCAATCAGCAAATGAATCTATTTAGGGGAGGAACACGACCGTCAGAGTGAGGTCCTGAGCGCAGCAATGCACCCTCATTGCTATCCTTATCATTATTACTATCGCCTCAAATGGGGTTCGGAGCGTAGTTACTCAAGGCCACGCGACTTAGGTGCGACGGCAACTCCGTGTTTTGATTTTCAAAATTGCAGGGCCGAAGTCAGCGCTGATAGTTGATGAGGATTGAAACGCTGTAGCCTGGTGCGACTTCTGGCAAAACGAGATGTCGCTTGTCTGGGGACATGATCGCACCGCCGGTGACGGTCGCTATCGGACGCTGAAATTCGAAGGTGAGACCGGCCACAGACTCGGCAGACTTTACTTGCAGCACGACCTCTGCGGGTACAGAGGTCTCGGTCAGGCTCCATTGGAGACGGTCGCGAGCGCGCCAGAATTTTGCAAAAGTTAGCATGTCAGTTTTGAGGATGTCAGGAGGGAGTCGACGAAGCAACTCTTGTTCCGCTGCTGCTTTCACGATGGATTCATTGGAATGAATAAGCACTACGCTCACGGCTCCGTTCTCAGCGTTGGCGAGGATCACACCCAAGGCCTGGGGCACTCGTTTGGCGAAGCCAGGAGATTCTTCGTCTTCGATGGTGACCGGAAATTCATAGATTTCGCTGTCCTCCTCGAACCCAAAACCGCGAGGAAGCGCGAACGGGAAGTTGGAGAGAACGTCGTCGGCGGTGAATGATGAGTCGAACTGATATCCAGAACGCTCAAGGGCTTCCGGCAGAGAGACGGGAACGCGCAGGTGCCCGGCACGGAAGAATGTCGTATCCTGACCTGGAATTTCTCCGTCCAGCAATTCCTTGCTGACTCGAACTTCGCCGAAGACGGTGGCTCCCGAGGCGGTATCGAATCCGAGTCCACGAGGTTGATAACTGGAATACGTTTCATGGCCCGAGCCCAACTCGAACTTATTGAAGCCTCGCGAGTGAATGATGGAGTGGCTGCCCACGGTCGAGCCGCCTGCTTTCAGTTGCTGAAGAATTTCGACGTTCGGCGCGAAAAAGAATGCTTTGCTGTTGGCGTCATCGACATACTTGGTCTGGATGAAGAAGGTGCTGCTGGCTTGGTTCGCCTTCTCAATGCGAGCAAAGTCGAGACCCGGAGCGAATGAGTTTTCCCAATCCACGTCATGGGAGAGCAGCAAAGCCGAGCGCTGGCCGCCGGGGATCGTGGCGAGGCGGGCCCAATCCTTGCCATAGCCTTCGTACCAGGCCCTCAGAACCAACAGCCAAACATCCGCGCCGGGTTCAAAGGCGTTCACATAGTGGCGTTGGGCCTCATAGTCGTGATTGTTCTGATTGCGTAAAACAACGTCAAGCAAACTCAGTCCCAGGAGATACACCTTTCCCTTGCCAACAGAGTTCGTCAGGAGGGCGGCACTCCCGTCGTCAAAGTGCGCCAGCACTTCGGCTCCAGGGGCAGGAACGTATCCATTACTCCAGATAATTTCGGGGAAGCGCTCGCTCCCAAGTTGAGTTTCGCGCTCCTCGGGACGATTGAGATACTTCGTGACCGGATCTTTTGTCACGGAAAATACCAAGCGATGACGATTGCGCGAAGGTGCGAAGCTGCGAAAACCGAACAGATTCTGGAGGCCTCCCCAGAATACATTCTGCGCGAAGATAAAACCACCCTGCTGCACGAACGTGGCCAGTTGGTCGGCCTGGGGCTGGGTAAAAGTGCGCGAATCAACACTGGGATAGAGAATGACGAGGCGATGGCGGAGGGCTTCTGGGAGATCGCGAGTGATAAAAAAAGGAATGCCCATCTCCTTCAGAGAGTGAACAAGTGGGAGGGGATTCTCTGGATCGGGGCCGGGATTAGTCCAGAATACCGCGACTTGAAGCCGGAAGGATTCTGGAAACTGCTGAAATGGGTCACTGTGCCGATGAACGATTTCGAGCAACGGGACTTCTTTGGTTCGCGAGACCGGCGCAGCTTCGCAGGTAAGTTTCCAAACGACAGCGCTCCCGCACAAAGCGAACACCAGAAGCGCGAATGCTAGAGACTGTTTCAACTCCGAATCCTTAAAACATTTAATGATTTTCGTGAGCACTCGGATGTGAGTATGAGGCATGGAAGAAGAAAGCGAGAAAACGTAAGGCTCGGACCCACTGCGCAGGTTTGGCAGCGGGTTGGACGAGAGGGCTCGCGAGGAGTTTTGTCAACCGCTTTGGGTCGACAAATATCTCTTTATCGACGTGGACCATAGTTTGCGCAGTAAGGCACGGTCTCGAAGGGGTTCAGTGTAGCGAGATTCGTTTCGAACCCAGCCGCTCTCTGTACAGTTTGAGAACGCTCGGATGAGTAGTAATCGCTGCCGCCGACGCAGCGAGATGGTGTCTGCTTTTGCACAATCAAATGTGGACGGACAATCAAATTATGACAAATATCACTAGACGTCTTCCGCGTCAGCCGGGACACTATGCAAGATAGTATGTGCAGGCAATGATGAGCGTTCACTCCAAGACCATCGTTTTGTTCTTTTCAGTGATTATCGGTCTCCAGTCCCTGCCACGCGCGTGTGCCTTCGAGGCGACAAACCCGTCCGCGGATAAACATGGAGCGTTAACCGTCGATGGATATTCTCGCAGTTACACGATCAACATTCCTCCCAATGTGGGTCGGCGTCCACCAGTTGTGTTCATGTTGCACGGCCGGGGTGGGACGAAAGAGCAGGCGGCGGCCGAGTTTGGATGGCGAGAGCTCGCAGATAGAGAGAGGTTCGTAGCGGTGTTTCCGCAAGCGCTCCCAATCATTCCAGACCTTGCGCTAGATAGTCTTACTCCTGCAAGTGTCCCTTCTTGGCTGGGTTCCACCAACTTCACCATCTGGTGGTCTTCCGGATTTGCCAGAAACTTGCCCGCACTACATCACCCGGACGATGGGGTTTTCTTGACACGCTTGATTGCGAAGATAGTGGACGATGAACATGTTGATCCGTACCGTGTGTATATTGCAGGTTTCTCCAGTGGTGGAGGCATGGTCGCCGACTTGGCTGCACGCTACCCAAAAATTGCGCGAGCTTTCGCAGCGATTGCCTCGATTGGCGGATTACGTCCGTCGAAGCTCACTGCGCCGGTTTCCTTACTTCTTCTCCAGGGAGACGCGGACTCGACGGCCTTGCAACCGGATTACTGGGCACAGATACCGCTTGAACAAAAACTGTCCTGGTTTGGTCAAGCAAGCTTACCAACTCTTTCCTCGGAAGCCGAGTCCTGGGCTGTGCTGGACCGCTGCGTAAGCTCAGCCAAGCAATCTATCCCGTGGGGTCAACGATTTGTCTGGAACGGCTGCGCGAGTCAGGCACATCTTGAGGTTTACCTGATACACGGACTTGGTCATGAATGGCCTGGGAGCAGTGTCTCGCGTTGGAATCAAAGCCATCCGTCGCTACCTCCTTTAGATCTTACGGCAATCGTCTGGGAGTTCTGTAAACTCGCTCCCTGAACTCCGAGCTTCTGCTTTCGCAACAAGTGCTGCGCTTCCAAGCGCACCCCAACCGGTGCGTGTCCTCCTCGGCAGCTACGGAACGGCGACGAGTGCGATCAAAGCCCCGTCGTCGATGAACGATCTCGGACGCTCCCGCATGGTGGATCGCCCAGGCAAACACTCTGGCCGAATTTCGGGGCTGGACACAGTTCATTGGGTTGCAGATCGAGTACAGCCTCATGGAGCGGACGGTCGAGCGCGAACTGATTCCCATGGCGAAAGCTTTGAACTTGGGAGTACTAGCTTGGTCTCCCTTGGCGCGTGGGGTTCTAACCGGGAAATATCACGGCGAAGGCAAGGCCGACGGCGGGAGGATGACCAATGAGGGACTGAAAGCCTTCCTTCCTGAGGAACAACGCGCGGTGCCGATCATCTCGGCGCTGAAGTCGGTTGCCGAACAGACTGGTCGCAGCATGGCGGAAGTCGCACTCGCCTGGCTGCGCCATCCAACGGTGCCAGTAATCCCGATCATGGGAGGGCGGAAGGTATCTCAACTCCAATCGCGCCAGTTTTGATCTGGAACTCTCCGCCGAAAATTGAAATCCCTCGACGGCGCAAGCCGAATCGAACTCGGATTCCCCCAGAGTATTTACGAGAAAGAATTGGTTCGTGCAACTATGTATGGCGGGGTGTGGGATCGCCTCCTGCCCTAGGGCGAACCGTTTCAGGCAGGATATTGGGTCGGCTAGGCTTCAATCAGGAACTTCCTGGGTCGGCCGACCTGTTAGACTCCACCGCGAGTCCATCCCAGAGACCCATATTCAAATGGAAGCACGACTCTTGGATCCATGCTTGATGGTGCGGTCTACTACTCCTTTGGCTATTCGGGCGGGGAACTACGATTGAAGTCGTACCAAACAACATCAACGATGCGACCCAGATTGTAGGGTATGCATGGTTAAGTTCAAGCTACAGCTGGACGCCGTATTCGAATACGGCCTGGTCCCAGCTCAGTAAGAGAGCCCAGTTACTTCATCGCATTGACACGAACGCCGAGGCGGGACTTATAGCGCGAGGCGGTATTCACGTGCAACGTGCCCTTCTGGATTGCCTTGTCGAGCGCGGACACCGTTTGGCGGTAGGTCTGTTCGGCGGCTTGTTTGTCGCCCTTTTCAATGGTCTCTCGCAGGCCGCGCAGTGCGGTTCGCAGGCGGGAGGCATTTGCGCGATTCGTGGCCGTGCGCTTCGTGGTTTGACGGGCGCGCTTAAGCGCCGAAAAATGATTTGCCATGTGTAATTCGTTACCTTTGTGTGTCTAACGAGATATTCCGGTGAGTACCGAATTGCTTATTATAGGGGAGCAACTCTCGCCTGGTCAAACACATGGCATCGGCCCTTATCCCGGATCCGCTAACGCGTCTGAAGGTCCTGTTGGATTCTTCGACCCCGATCGTAGCGATGGAAACAGTAGAGGAAGTCCGCGCCGTTCGCCTGGTACGCGCGGCTTGCGCGGCCTTGAACCTGGCTGCATTTGAGTGGACGATTGCCAGCGGTCTGGTTCGCTGCGGCAGCGACGTAGGTGAGGTCGTGGCCGATGAACGCGGATTCGCCTCCACCTCTAGCGCCGGAGCTCACGAGGCGTTGGCGAACTCGAAGGCCATCTACAACAGCCGGGAACCGGCTCAGATGCTTGCTAACTTGGAGGGCATTTCGATTGGTGGCGCATTCATTTTGAAAGATCTGCACCGCCATATGGAGGACCCGGTGGTGGTTCGGCGTCTGCGGGATGTGGGGCAGAAGTTCTCCGAGTATCGCCGGACTATTATCCTTACTTCGCCGAAGCTTGATATTCCTCCCCAGCTGAGAGGGCTAGTTGAATTTCTCGATTTGCCGTTGCCCGACCGGGGGCGTTTGCGGCAGATCATCGATGAGGTTGTCGTAAGAATCTCCAGGGATCACACACTGCAGAGGAAGCTCGATGCCAATGGGTATGACGCGGTGGTGGAAAGCCTTCGCGGGCTGACCGAAGAAGAATCAGAGCGCACACTCTCTCAGGCTTTGGTGGCGCGTTATGCGCTATGTCCTGAGATTGCCAGCGACGTGCTCGAGACCAAGAAAGCTGTACTCCGCCGTTCGGAGATGTTGGAATTTGTGGAAGCGGGCGAGGCTTTGTCGGGCGTTGGCGGAATGGATAATCTGAAGCGCTGGCTCGCTCTCAGGCGAGGAGCATGGGAAGATGCGGCCCGCGCCTTCGGACTGGAACCGCCCCACGGCGTAATCATCCTCGGTGTGCAAGGATGCGGTAAGTCGCTGTGCGCTCGGGCGGTGGCAGGAGAGTGGAATCTTCCCCTGGTGAAGTTCGATACCGCAGCCGTTTACGACAAATACATCGGCGAGACGGAAAAGAGAATTCGCAAAGTCTTCGCAGTTGCGGAGGGACTTGCGCCGTGCGTCCTCTGGATCGATGAATTGGAAAAGGTGTTTGCTGGAAGCGGGCCCGATTCGGCATCGGCCGACGCTGGAGTTTCTTCGCGGCTGCTGGCGTCGTTCCTCTCTTGGATGCAGGACCGCAAAGCCCCAGTATTCGTGGCTGCCACTTGCAACAATGTGACCGCGCTGCCGCCAGAGTTGATCCGAAAAGGCCGCTTCGATGAGCTTTTCTTCGTCGATCTCCCCAATCAGGCAGAGCGCAAACAGATCGGAAGAGC
>OBLW0100000234.1_pt1 | contig 47345 bp, 29 predicted proteins | sample 1520161 | NCBI WGS metagenome assembly OBLW01 (sample SAMEA3539309, study PRJEB22396) | soil metagenome | biome: tundra; feature: field; material: soil | place: USA | collected 2010-05 | depth 0.15 m
CCCTTCCCGCTCTGCGTCGGGTACGTGTTAGGTTGACCAGCGTTCTCCTTGATCAACGGCCTTCCCTCCCCACTCTCCGCCGGCGATGTTCCGTCTTTGTTCGAATGGTTCATAGGTACTATTCCGCCGTGTGACTCCTCGTAGACGTACGCGCGGGCCTTGTGGCTCAGGCCTTCGCCCGCCGACCTGTGACCTGGTTGAGCCGCAGGTGTCTCCGAGGTCTCCCGGTTCTCGTGCATGAAGTTTCTAGGCGTGTCTGGGGTCTTCGACTACGCCGGACCAAACAGGAGCTCGCGCTATCGTGCCTGTTCATGTTGCCTTCCGCGCATAGCAAAGGCGTCGGCGTCCGGATTGCATCTTTTCGGAGTTGAATATCCACCCCGCCTATCCTCTGTCTACGCTTCGCTGAATACCTCGCGATACCCAGCGCAAGACTCGAGGCCGAGCGGATCGCTACTCCTTTCTCGTAAGGAACTTTCATCCTCTGCTTCATGCCGGTTTATCCCGGCGCACTGCTACCGCGATTTTTCAGCAATTGAGTCTCGGGTTCTAACTTTCCAGATTCTCCAAACCAGCGCGAGCTGGGTCGCGTGGAAGACTTCGGTACTGGCCACGGATTCGGGCAAGGCCGCCAAAGACGAATCAGCTGTATTTTTAACCGGCGCGATTTGGACGATATAGTCAATCTTGCGGGAAGAGATGAATCCTGGCGTTATTTCCTGGGGTGCCTCAAAATTGGTCACGACTTTGTTGCTGAGTTTACTCCCAGCGAGTGGAAAGTTCTTTTCTCTCAGTGGACTGTCGTTCAGAATGCAGGTTCCGGGTGGGAGTTCATCAATGAACCCCGGATAAGCGTATATGGCGGATCGAGACCACCTCCCTGAGAATAAATTGCCCGCAAACTCATGAAACGGAACAAGAGAGTTGATAGCGCAAGTTGTGGAAATGGCGCATACAAATAAGACGGCCGATGCGCGGGGACATGCCTTCATCAATAGAGCGAACGCAGGTGCCGCGAGCAAGCAGGCGAAGATCCAAATGGGCAGTCCGAAGCGCAATACTCTATGCATCGCGAACACCCAAATCAACAACGACACCGACAAGCCAAGCAGAACCGTCCGAGTCGCCCCGAGCACTTGCGGGGGTCCAGAGCCACTAGCGCACTGATAAGCCGCAAACCCTACCCCCACAACGACAAAGGTGGCGAACGCGCCGCCCAATCCGCTTGCTTCTCCATACACTGTAGGAAAATCACCTCCGAAGCTGTTCAGCCACTCGGTCCAAGGATAGATCAACCATTCTGATGCGTGACGAACGAATTTGTTGTCCCCCTGATTTGAGGGTCCTCCCGGCGGATCATTAACGAGAAGTTTTGTCGCCGGTTGGAAACCAGTGAAAATCTCGTGGGTGCCGAGGGAAACTGGTATTGGATAAATTGGATTGCCGGTTGCCTGCACTGCACGCACGTTCCAAAACGCGCTCGGAAGCAAGATGCCGACAAGGAAAATGCCAACTAACAAAGAGACGGGTTCTTTGTGGATGTGTCGTTCTTTCCAGAGGATGTAAATCACCCCCGCAAGAAACATAGCGCAATAAGGTAAGAATGTTGTCTTGGTTCCCAGACTCACCCCACAAGCAAGCCCTGAAACCGCAAGCGCGCCTAGGGACAAACTCTGCACCGGCGTGGTTCGTTCCGCCACGATGTGCGAGTGATAGCGATTCGTCCACAAAGTGACAGCCGCGAAAAGGAATGCTGTGCCAAAGATATCAACGTAGGCCGAAAAAGCTTGGAACTCAACCATGGGGATACTAAACACAACCAGGATCGCAGAGAATGCCGGGGCTTTCGCTCCGTTGCTGAACGTCACCGCAAGAGAATACGCCGCCGTTGCTAGCACAATACTCGCAACCCAACTACCCAGTGGTACTAAGAACTGTTTTCCAGTTGCCAACGCAAGCATCTCGACAATTTCACCGTTTCCAGGAAGGCTGAACTGCCAAGCCTTGTCGGAGGATATGCGCAATGAACCCTCCTGCAGCCACCTGAGGGCCAGCGGCATGTGATAAGAGAGGGCATCCGTTCCTTTGGGGAAGGATGTGCAAAGATTTATGGCAAACAATAAGTAGGAGCCGCCGAGAATGGTCGACGAGAGCTTTAGATAGAACGGTAACTTCTCATGAAATCCGGCGGCAAAATTTCTGAAGGAGAGAGTTGTTAACGGACGGCGTGCAAAGGACAAAGTCACGGCCCCGCCCAGGACCGCCAACTGCAACAGTGCAATCCCGGGCAGTGTAACTCTGGATATGATTCTTACGATTTCGAGCTCACCCAGGAACTGTACCGAGACAATTAGCAACGTTATCCACAGAACCATCACGGAGAGAAAAAAAATAGTTCTATCCCGCGTACGCAATAGGCGTTTGCAGCAGATGTGCGCCGAAAACAGCGAGGCGACAAGCACAACCCAGCAAAGAAAGAGGGTCACGGTCTTTAGCTCTTTCAGGGTCTCAGCCGGAACTTGAAGAAAATTTGCCGAATCGCTGTTAACGACGTTCGCACAGCGAAGCTGTGCAAAAGCCAAAAGACATAGCTTGCCAGGACAACGCCAAAAAGTGACTTGCCCCCAGACTTGGTTGCGACATTTGAGTGCAATACAGGGTTTTCGTTCGTTTGCGGCTCCATTCCGTCTACCTGGGAAGACATCGCACTACATTCTCCGAAGCAGGAGGCCGAGTCGAAGGGGCGATTCCGTTCTAGTCGATGTTTCGGCTCCACTCATAGGGCGAGAGTATTGTATACCCGTCCCGGAAACCCAAGGTCGCGTTTACTGGATGGGGCGTCAAGAAAGGTTCCATGCTCGGGATCTTGGCAAAGCGGGTCTGGAAGTCGAGCAGCCCCATTAGAGGGTGAAATTCTTTCGAGCATTTATTTCTTCTTTCCGTACAGATCCGTATTGCTTCGCTGCGGAACCGGTTTTTTCATTTATTCTCGTTGGGTATCGGGTACGACATCTGTCCGCGCTGCGACGCGATGACGCGCGATACGGACGCCAGCAGCACCGCCGGTTCTATTCGGCTAATACTCTGTTGTAGACTAAAGTCGCGACCACTAGGTCTTCCAATGCAAAACCCACGCTCTTAAAGAGAGTAATATCCCGGCTGTTTCTTCGGCCTTCCACTTTGCCGCTCACGATTTCGTGCAGATCGGCGACGATACGTAGGTTTGTGATGACGCCTTGGGCGAGAGGTATCAGCAAATCGCCCGCCTCGGAGAGCGCGCCTCCGTAGCTATCGACGACGATGCGTGCCCGGGCCACAACAAAATCATCCACTTCGCGGGCGTCGGGCTGGAAGCCACCCACCAGGTTGAGGTGCGTTCCTTCGCGAATCAGGCTTCCATCGAAGATGGGGGTCCTCGCGTTGGTGCAGGTGCACACAACATCGGAGTCCCGGGCACAGGTGGCCGAGTCGACGGGTTCGACATGCAGTCCGTGATAGGTTGCCACCGACTGGGCAAAGTTTTCGCTGCGCGATTGGCTCGATCCACAAACCAGGAAGCGCTCAAACCTTCGGTCGCGGCGTAACAGCAGGAGATGTGCGAGGGCCTGTCGTCCCGTACCGAAGATACCAAGCGTACGAGCGTCAGCTCGAGCCAGCGCCTTCGTAGCGATCGCCGAAGCCGCCGCCGTACGCGCCTCGGTAAGATAATTTGCGGCAATTACGGCACAGACCTTTCCGCTCACTGGCTCGAGCAGAAGGCAATCGGCCTGTACGCGATCGCCGTTGAGCTCCGACCCACGTCGAACCGGGCCGTGACGAACCGTAACTACCTTCACGCACGCACCCGGCAGAGCGCTGTCGCTGCAAGGCATGACCAGGTAGGTCGATCCAGCGAAGGCCTGCATATGCGTACGCACCGGCATCTGCGCCGTCTTCGTGTAGTCTCGACTGAACATCTCCTCAAGTGATGCCATCACTTCGTCAAGGCTCAGTCTTCCCTGTACTTCTTCTTCAGACAGAATCAGCATTCGCACTCTCTTGCAACACCCGTCTCGTTTTTCGATGACATCTTTCACAAAGGCCGCAACGCCGTCCTCCCTAACCGAACCTGGAAATCTTCAAAGATGAAACGTCGAGATCGGCCGGCTCACCACAGGCCAACTGGGCGGCGAGTTTGCCCGTGACCGGGCCGAGACTAACGCCGAGCATGGCGTGGCCGCTGGCTACGATAAGGTTCCGCAGGGGGGCACGACTGAGATCACAGGCAAGCCATCGGGCGTGCAGGGCCTGAGACCGCTCCATTGCTCGTCCAGAACCAGAGGTAGTTTTGGCGTGAGGTACCGCGACGAGCTCTCGCGAATTGCGCGCAGCCTTGCCGCAATTGATAGTGTTGTCGATTCCCAAGAGTTCCAGGGTGCCTCCGAAGCGTATTTTGTCACCAAATGGAGTAATCGCAACCTTCGCCTCACTGAGAAGCAGGGGCCTCGACGGGGAGAAGGTAGATGATGGGATGCTGAAGCTATAGCCCTTGCCAGCCTGGATGGGTAAGCGTATTCCAAGCTTGTGCGCCAGCGTGGATGACTCGACTCCCGCAGAGAGAATCACAGTCCGGGGACGGAAATCACCATGGCTCGTTTGCACGGCTTGGATAGTTCCATTCGCCACACTAAAGCCCGTGACCTGAGTAGCAGTCACTACCGTGGCACCGAGTCTCTGGGAAATCTTCGCCAAAGACTCTACGAAAACGGCGGGCGAGATCTGCGCGTCGTCGGGGTAGAACATCCCGCCCGCTATGCCAGGCACGATCGAGGGTTCCCGATGTAAAACTTCGTTGGGCCGCCATTCCTGTGATGCAATACCGCTCTCCTCTAACATCTCAGCGTCCCGGCGTCCATCGGCAAGACCTTTGGCGGTTGCGAACAACATGAGAGTTCCATCCCGGCGATACCCACAACTCATGGCCTCGGAGGAAATAAGCTCCTGGTAAAGCTTGAGACTGGCGAAAGTAAGGTCCCGTAGCAACGGGATGGACGACCAGCCATCGCATCAACCCCCAGTCGAATCGCGGCTTGATGGAGAACGGACACGCGAGGACCACATCCGTTTCAGCGCCTTGCTGAGGACACCGGGTGCGGCCAGGGGGAATACAGTGGCTTGGGACAAGCCAGCCGGCATTGCCCCACGAGCAGCCCGAACAAATCTCTCCGCGTTCGACAAGCGCTACGCTGCTGCCCGCTTTGGCGGCATAGTACAAAGAACAGACTCCGATAATTTCTCCGCCGATGACGATTACATCCGGATCGTTGGTGAACACCCGTGATCACTTTTCTCCAAAACTTTCGGCCAAGATCGTCTGTCAACGTTCCGCCGGATGCCCCGGAGTTCAAGCCATGGACTTCACAGCTTTAGGCTCTTGACGCGGGGGCCGATCCTGACCGAGCAGCGTGGTGATTCGGGCACTTTCGAGATGACGTTCTTACCCCCCGAAGGTCCGCTTCCGGGGTTGACGGAGCGCCTACCGCTTCCAGTTCTCTAGCGCTGTTGGGCCTACGCCCAGCCCCCCCGGCGGCCCGATGTTTGTGGCGAAAGTGTGAGGAAATAGTTTCTGTCTATCCTCCTGTTCTAGGTGTAACACTGCAAGCGTCCGCGGAAGGACTGCTCGGGCTGGAATTCAAGTCTTTGTCCTTCGTCTCGCTTGATGTCTTCCGATAAAGGACCTTGAGAGAAATAAAGTAAACGGCTGCCGCTGCAAAAAGCGAAACCAAGGAAGCCATCACGCTGGCGGGGGCCAGCTTCGCGACGACGAAGCCAGAAATCAGCGCGATGACAGCGGCTAGATTCACACCACCAGTATAGAAACAGGGTCCTTTGTCTTCGTATGCTTCGCGCAAGTTCAGCCGAGAATGGCGGATGACAAAGTAGTCGCACAAAAGAATTCCGATCAGGGGGGAGAACAGATCCGAGAGCGCAAGCAGGAAACTTCCAAAGTAGCGCGTAACTCGAGAGGCTGCCAGAATTGTTCCCAGAGCGCCCATCAATGCCGTACTCTGCCAACGCGACATCCTGGGGAACATATTGGCCAGAGCGAGCCCAGAGCAGTACAGGTTCGTATTATTCGCTGTCCAGCTAGAAGCGATGATCACGATCAGCGCCGGAGCGCCAAGGCCCAGCCTCTGCACCACGCTCACCGCATTCCAGTCGCCGGTCGCCAGCTTCGAAAGAGCTCCAACCATCCCTAAGAATAAAGATGGCGGGAACGCGCCGAGCATGCACCCGATCCAGTTGTCACGCTCGCTGACCACGTAGCGGGAAATGTCCGAGGCGGTGAAGACGCCGACGATGAGTCCTCCCATAACCAAATCCAGTCCCGTTGTGAGCGACAAGCTGCGGGTGGGAGTGTAGTGAACGAGATTCCAATACCCGTACTTTGAAATGATGACGTACAGAATCCATATGCAGAGCCCGGTCAACCCTGGAACCGCCAGGCGGCTCAGCCATTTTATGTTTTCAAAACCGAAAATCGGAGGAAGAGAATTCAAGACGCCGATCACCGCGATGACGATGGCAGTATTGGAAAAGCCGGGCACTCCTTGCAGAGCATCGTGGGTCGCTTGTCCCGCCAGTTCCGCGGTAACGCCAAACCATCCGACCATCGAGATAAGGATGATTATGGATGCAATCCAGGAACCGCGCGGATGGCCCATTGAAAAGCGGCTTGCCACCGTTGTCGAGACGCCGTAGTCGACACCGAAGTAGCCCATCAAAGCCAGCAGTACACCGAGAATGATGTTGCCCACCACCAGCGCCCAGCAGGCCTGCGCCCAACTCAAACCCGGCACGAGCAAGCCCCCGAGCAGAAGGCTTGAGAGCGTGATGTTCACCCCGGCTTGAATGACAAAAAGATCCCACCAGCCCTTGGTTCTCTCGCTCTTCGGCACAGCGTCGACGCCGTGCTTCTCGACTTGGAATGCCTCTAACGACACAAATTCACTCCGGCACCGGCTACATCGGAAAGATCAAAGGGTTCACAATGAAAAGTGCACGAACCGGTTAAATGTTACCGGTTCGATGCCGCTCTTCTATAGGAATGTAGGATGCATCATAGCCGAAATGTTCTGGCCCACACACTCTGAGGCCTGCTGCGGTTCTCCACGGCGAGGGCGCAGGAATCCCGATAATCGTCACTTCCTGCCCCTTCCTGAAGTCAGGATTGAGAACGGCTCTGCCCGTCGCGTTATCGATCATCGTGATGATATCGGGAGAAGTGATGGAAACCTTGCCATCCCGCCAGGAAATCAGGTTTTCATTCTTAAAAGCCAGCTTGTACCTTTGGCCGGAGTAAGGCCCCGCTCCGCTGATTTCAACCTCGCCGACCAGATATCCGCCTTTGTCGGCCCAATCGTCGCCCGAGACAGTTCCGGCAAAAACCTTGCAGCCTTTGCTTGCGTCGAGCACCGCCTGGATCGGATCCTTTTGCGATTCCACCGCGATGCGGTAAGCTTTGCCGATCTGCTCGCACAGAGTTAAAGAACCCTGAACAACGATGTTTGGCTGCTTCAGCTGCTTGCCGGGCAGCGCCGAGTCGGCGGCTGCGATATGCATGCTGATCGTGGAGGCGATGCGGAGAAACTCCTCTTCGCGCGACGGCGTGGCAACCTTGGTGATCAGCAGCTCATCGCCGAATAACGTGGCGGCTGCGGCGGGCAATAAAGAAATTCCCGCCGCGAAGATCGTGCTCTGATCGATTTCCGGCACGGCCCTGCCGGCGGTATCAGCATCGAGCTGGGCGATTCCCAGATGCGCCGCGGTCGAAAGCGCGTAGGGTGTATTGCCGGCCCCGATCTCTCCTGCGATAACGGCCACAAAATTCTTGCCGACATGCTTCTCGAGCAGCCGGAATGCAACCGCGGTTGCTTCATCCTTGATGCGTGGGAGCCTGTTGAATCGCTCTATTTGTTCCGGAGTATAAGGAGCCGTGCTGCCTACGTAGTAGGTCGTAGCTGCGTAGTCGTCATCCTTCATCTCGTCGACGGACATGAGGTTGAACTTCAATCCGGCTGCGAGATCGTCGTGGATTCTCTTCAATCCCGCATCGTAGCTTCCTCCGCCGCCGCTGCCGAGATAGCAGCAACCCATGATGATGTCTTCCAGATTCTGCTTGGATAAATTGCGCATAATAGCCCTCAGTTTTGAATTTTTCTTTCCGAATACGTACGACGTAATTCGTGAAATTTCACACTTGCCATGTTGGTCGTTGGGGAGGGCGACCACCGCTGTTACGTCCACTGCATCTGCTCAATCGGAATGTATGGCGTATCGAACCCAAAATGCTTCGGTCCGAAAAGCTCGATCCCGCGCGGCGTCCGCCAATTCGGAGGCGACGGGAAACCGATGACAATCACGTCCTGGCCTTTTTCAAAGTCCGGGTTCGAAATTGCTTTTGCAGACTCCTTGACCACCATCGTGATCAAGTCGGGACAAGTGACCGAGAATTTTCCGTCGCGCCATGAAACAAGATTCTCGTTTTTGTAGGCGATCTTGAAAGTGCTGCCGTGATATTTGCCAGAACCCAAAATATCGACATCGCCAACCAGATAGCCGCCCTCATCTTTCCACTGGAAACCAGAAATCCTTCCCTCGAACAGGCGATATCCGTGGCCCGCGTGCAACACAGCCTGAATCACATCCTGATTTGCTTCGATCGCTGCGCGATAGGCTCGCCCGACTTCCTCGGCATGGCTGATGGATCCCTGCACCAGCACTCCCTTGCGCTTCGCGTCTTTTCCGGCGAGGGGAGTGTCGGCGACGCCAATTCCCATGCTCACCATCGACGCCGCGCGAAACAAATCCTCTTCCCGTGAAGTAGTTGCGACTTTGGGAAGGATCATTTCATCTCCGTACTGCGTCACTCCAGCTGCAGGAGTGATCGGGAGCCCCGCCGCCAGCACAGCATTCTGGTCGATTTCCGGAGCTGCTCGACCGACGGTATCGGCATCCAGCTGGGCAATTCCGATATGGGCTGCTGCTGACATCGCGGCGATGGTATTGCCGGGCCCGATCTCGCCAGCGATGGTCGCCACGAAATTCTTTTGCATGTACCGTTGCAGCAGTCGAAACGCAGCGGTAGTGGGTCTCTCCTCGATGTGGGGAAGCTTCGCGTAGCGCTGTTTCTGCTCGTCGGTCGGAGGCGCGGTCGAGCCTACACCGTAGGTCGCGGCGGCATAGTCGTCGTCCTGCATCTCTTCGGGAGACATCAGTTTGAATGTGAGCCCCGCTTGGAGATCTTCGTAGACGCGTTGCAAGCCGCGCGCGAAGCTGCCTCCTCCGCCCGTTCCCAGGAAGGAGCAGCCGACGACGATATCCTCCAGGTTTTGTTTCGTTAGAGTGCGCATGTTTCCGGCGTATAGGAGACTCCTCTTAGCTTTGGTGGAAGAAAGATGATACGAAGCTGGTTCTCCGAGTGGCGCCAATGTGATCCTTTACCTCGATCCGGCAGAAAACCAGAGTTCCGGCGCTGTTTTGTAAATACGGATAACAAAAAGCGAAATCACCGACTAATCCTCTGTGCACAATCTCCAATTCAAACTTCCTTTCAAGCTCTGCTTCAATCCGTCGCAACACCTCCGCTTGCGAGCTCGGCGGCAGGTTGCCGCGATGCGCAAGGTCGAACTTCGACATTCGGATCCCGACGTGAATGACCTGAGGAAGATCTACACCGTTTCGTCCGTGGCGGCTTGACTCGTCAATCAAAACATGCGGCTCGGCCAGTTGGGAGTCGCTCATGCTACGCACCAGTTCGAGCGGCGGACAAATGTCTCCAATCTGAGCACGAACAGCCACCGGTCTGCGCGGAGGACTTCCCTTCCACGCGCTCGCGCGTAAAACACCCAGCCCAAGACAGGCCACATTTGCGCATGCCAGATGAATGAAATCGCGTCGTCGCGTTGCTCCCCCTCATGCTCCGCCCTGTCGATAAAAAGCGGGCAGCTAAAAATCGAATCTAATTGCCAGCTGCACTTCTCTGGCGCCCCCCCGGGGCCCGGCCGTGGCAAAGAGATTTCCGAAGGTGTTGACTGGAGCTGATACGTCGAATTCGTCGATCGGATTCTGAGAGCCAGGGAACTGGCTGGAAAACTGTCCTGCCGTGCTTCCGAAGTTCACGTTGTTGAAGGCATTGAAGGCTTCGATCCGGAACTGAAGAGCCTGTTTATCACTCCACGGCATCTTGAATGACTTGGATATACCCAAATCGGTGTCGAAATACGCCGGTCCGAAAACCACATTCCTGCTGCCTGCGGATCCCGGCAACGTATAACCGACCTGTGCGAAAGCCGCCGATGGATTGCTGAAAAGGTTGGGAACTCCATTGAGATCTTTCTTCGTCACCGACGTGCTCAATGGACCGATAATGGTTCCGGGGCCCGGTTGAAAATCGTTGGTGGCATAGTTGAACCCGTTGCGGGGCGTAAGGGGGAAGCCAGAGCGCCAACGGATCGTACCGCTAAACTGCCAATTGCCAATCACGGCGTTGAGCGGTCCCGACATTTTCGAGCCAAAAGTTTTTCCGCGGCCAAACGGCAGCTGATAGACCCAGTCTCCGTTGAAGTTGTGCCTCAGGTTGAAATCGGAAAGGGCGCGACCTGCGCGGACATTGAATGCATTCGGAATCTGTCCGTTGACTTGTCCTTCGCTGAGAAATAGATCGGCGTTTTCCGCGGCCGAACCGTCGTCAATCGATTTGCTGAAGACATAGTTCATATCCAGAATCAGCGGGCCTGCTTTCTTGCGGAGGGAGAGCTGAAGACTGTTGAAACTCGATGTTCCTTCTGAAGTCCACGACGGAATGCTATCGAATTGCGGTCCAAACAGTACGCGCCCGTTTTGCTGCGGATCTACAGCCAACGACCAGGGACTACCGGCGCCGGGGAAGGGGTCGTCCATCGCGAGCACAGCATCGCTCCAATCCGGAGCATAGGTTTGCACGATGGAGTAAAAAGCCTGCGTGGGCGTCATCTTCGCAACGGCAGGATTGCCCAGATAACCTGCCGCATACGCCGGCATATTGGGCATCAAGTTCTGGATCCATGCAATGGGAGTGATTTGCGAAGCAGGTGTCTGGTTGCTGAGGCTTCCCATTTGCTTTGCGAGCAGATTGTAAGCCTGCCACAGCGTCTCGCCCGATTTCACGTCCTTGAATTCGCCCATGTACTGGCCATAATCCTTCTTCAACAGCAGGCGATGACCCAGATTGCCTACGTAGGCCGCCTCAACCGTAAATCCTTTGCCGAGCTCCCGTTCGAGACTGAAGTCCATGGCATAAGAATACGGAACTTTCAGACTCTGGTTTACGCCGAAGTCGAAATTGTCGATGCCCGTATCCGGAGTGAATGGAAAAGTCACGTTGGTCGGAGCGTTGGGGAAGAATGTCGATAATGCGGGAAATCCCGAGCATCCGGCCGCGGCGCTGCACGTCCCGGAGAATCGCGGAGCCGTCGCCAGACTGAAAAGCCCGATGGGAGTCAGTTCGCTGTTTACCAGCCCGGGATCACCGGCATTGATCGCTTGATCCGTTGCTATGGCGCCTCCCATGCGGTCGTAGTACATTCCAAAACCCGCCCGGATAGAACTCTTGCCCGGGCCGCCGAAAATCTTCGCCAGAGTTCCATCGTGATAGCCGGGAGAATATGCCAGAGAAAGGCGAGGCGCGAAGTTGCGCATGCTGGGGTTGTACCACGAAGGCTTACCGTTTGCCTTGCCGCCCGGAATGAACGAGAGCGGCGGCGCAGCGTCAGCCGGAATTCCCTGATTCATGTCTGCTACCCGGATATTCCACCACGAGTTGAGGTTCATGGTCGGAATCGTCTGCAGCCCGTTTTGTTCCCACGGCACACCGAAATAGCTGTAGCGCAGACCGTAGTTGAGAGTGAGATTTGGCTTCACCCGCCAGCTGTCCTGGACGTACCACTCGAAATCATCCTCGGCATAATTTCGATTCAACGGCGCACCTGTTGGCGGTGTGAGCGCACCGCCCCTGGGATTGGCCAACAGCGAAGCTTCCGCGTAACTCAACGAGCCCGTGAGTTCCATGAACGAAGTCAGGAATGCGGTGGTGTTCAACGGTGCCTGTTGCCCCTGAGCCTGAAGCTCGTTGATCGGATCGCGGCAATCGTTGGAACAAAACGCGAAGTCTCCCAGAAAAAAGATTGGATACGAATTCTGATGTGTCGAGAAGTGGTTTCTGGGAAGCTGAACGTCAGCTCCCACTTGAATCGTGTGTGTTCCGCGAGTCCACGAGAGATCGTCCCTGAATTCTTCCGTAGGCACAGTGCGCGCAAAGCCTCGAGTAAAGTTCAGCGGATCGGAAAAATTTTGCGCAGAGAGTGCGTCCGAAGTCCCGCCACTTTCATTTACTCCCTGGCGTATGAGTCCCCACTCGGCGTTGTTGATCAGGTTGGTGCGCAACACCGCCGTATATCCGACTGCCATGCCCTTGCTGTCGTTAAAGAAGCGATTGTTTGGGGGGAGGCCGGGAAATTCAGCAGGGGTAATGTCAGTCTTGATATCCGCGAGGTTGCCGCGCCAGAACAGCATGTGTTTCCCATTGCCCGTCAAATTGAAATCCAGACGAGCGGTATAAACGCCATTCGTGGTACTTGTCGGTGCATTGAAAGTAAAACCCGTATAGTTCAGGCCGCCGTCGAGTCCAAGACTCGGAGCATTGCCGGATGGATATAAATTCATGAACTGCAACATATCGGGATTTACGCCGCAACCCGCGGAGCCCGGTTGCGAGCAACCAGGATCAAGCGCCGCCACCTGGCTCGGAGTTAATTCCATGCAGTTTCCCGACCCGTATGGGCAGGGAACCACTCCGTTGCCCGGATTGGCTACCTGATAAATGAGCTCTCCCGACTTCAGAGTGTTGCTCGGAATAACCCGACTGGTTGGGGTCGCACTGCGATCCGTTCTTCCTTCATAATCGAGGAAGAAGAAAACCCTGTCTTTCAATATAGGACCACCCAGCGATGCCCCGAAAATATTACGGATGAGCTTAGCTCTCGGCACGCCCTCCGCATTGTTGAAGAATGAATTTGCAGCGAGCGACGTGTCGCGATTAAACCAGCGGGCGTTGCCATGAAACGCGTTGGTACCCGACTTGGTCACCATTTCTACTTGCGCCCCACCCGCGGCGCCGCTGGAGGCAGTTGCGTTGGTGGTGATGACGCGAAATTCCTGCAGCGCATCGAGGGTGATCGGCATTGCGCTCGTGAATGCCGATTGATTCTGATAGTCGTTCGATTCGATGCCATCGAGCGAAACGTAGCTCTGGTTCCCGCGCACGCCGTTTACCACCCCCTCGCGCGGGTCCAGGTTCTGCGTAGAACCCATCGAGAGCAGGTCGGTGTCGGAAGAACCGGTAAACACCACGCCAGGTTGCAGCGTCAACAAATTCACCGGGTTCCGGGCGGCGAAAGGCAATTGAACGATCTGATCTTGATCGAACGCTGATCCTACACTTGCGTCCTGCGTATTGACCGTTTCCACGCTACCTTCGACCGTGACGACCTGCTGCGCGTTCGCGCCGACCTGCAACGTGACATCAACCCGCGTCGGCGTCGCCACCAGCACAGCGACATGTTGACGAATCGCTTGCTTGAATCCCGTGGCGTTGATAGTCAGAGTGTAATTCCCGGCAGCGACCTGCGAGAATTCGTAGGTCCCATATGCGCCGCTCATCGTGCTGCGTGCAGCGCCAGTTCCTTCATTCACGATGGACACCTGAGCGCTCGCCACCGCCGCACTGGATGGGTCCAGCACACTTCCACTCAGAGTGGTGAATGTCTGCCCGCTCGCGGCGACGGCCAGCGCGATGTGGAACAGAACGAGTTTAGAAACAGAAAAACATTTCCCACGAAGCACCGCGTGTCTGACGCTTCCATCACCACCATCTTGTGTATTCAAGGTGCCCTCAAGGAAGACCGCATCTCGAACAGGAAGTTTTCGTGGCCGGAAAGTTACGCCTTTTTCCACGGCCATGTCAAGATAAATTTGTTTGACATCCGGCACATTTGTGTTAGAACAAGCACACTTTTAAAAAACGGATTATAGGGCTTGCAATTCGCCGACGTCCAATCGAGAGAAATGATCCGTTCAATTCATTTTTTGACATCGTAGGTCGCAGCCAGCGCGCTTCGAAACTAGGCCGCAGGAAGCCGACAAGGTTTCTGTTTTGATTTGAAAGGAAAAGAGTTGGCCGATCCAATCACGACTGAGGTCATTCGCTACGAGCTGATTTCCGCTGCCGAAGAACTGAAGCGGTGTTTCAAGCGCACGACAACATTGGCCATTCTTTACGAACTCAATGACTTTGGCATTTCCATCTACGATCACGCCTTGAACCTGATTGCCGACGTCCCCGGAATTCCGTTGTTTTCGGGCACGCTCAACTATTGCGTGCAGTCGTGCATCGACCAGGTGGGCATTGCCAACCTGGCGCCCGGCGACGTGCTCACGACCTCGGTTCCTTTTGATACTGGCAGCCAGCCCATCGATGCAGCCTTGGTTGCTCCGATCTTTTTCGAAGATGAAATCGTAGCCTATACCGCCTTGAAGGCCCATATGGGCGATCTCGGCGCGATCGATCCCTATCCCACCACCTCAACGGAGATGTACCAGGAAGGACTCTTGATGCCCGCTCTGTATCTGTTTCGCAAGGGCGAACTTCAAGAGCAAATCGTGCGTCTTATCAAGGCCCACTCACGCATTCCTAACACGACTGCAACGAATTTCCTCGCTGCCGCTTCAGCATTGCGACTGGGCGGGCGGCGCGTCGAAGCACTCGTCGCGCGCTATGGTAAAAATACCTTTCATAGAGCTGTTCAGGAGATGATCTCGCACGGCGAGAGAATATCCCGCGCAGCCGTTGCCGCCATCCCGGACGGCACGTGGGAGATTGTCGATTGGATGGACAACAATGGTGTCGACCCCGAGCCCGTGAAATTACACGCGACCGTGACGGTGCGCGGCAGCGATTTCATTATCGATCTCTCCGGTTCAGCTCCCCAGCAGCGCGGCCCGATCAATTCGCCATTTCCGGGAACCATGTCGGCCTGCCGCTACGTACTCAAGTCGCTCACCACTCCTCTGCTGCCCGCCAATGAAGGCCATTTCCGGCCTTTGCAAGTGATTGCGCCGTCCGGCTCCATTTTCAACCCCACGCCTCCGGCTGCCACCTTCCTCTACGCCTGGCCCGAGCAGCGCCTGATGGATCTAATCCCGATGGCATTAGCCGAGGCAATTCCCCAGCGTGTCACGGCTCACTCCGGAGGAGACTGCTGTGATTTCCTGATGACCTACTTCGATTACGAGACCGGCCGCGGAGATTACGGAGGCGGCGTCGAAGCGGTTGGAATGGGCGCGAGCCGCAACCGCGATGGAGAGAATGCTCTGCTTCACCACTGCGAGTCCGGCTGCTGCAACATTCCAAATGAAATCGAAGAATCGCGTCTTCCGCTGCTGGTTGAACGATATGAACTGCGGGAAGATTCGGGCGGGGCCGGCAAGTTTCGCGGCGGAGTAGGCGTGGTCAAGGAATATCACGCACTCGAGTCCACCACGGCGATATCCATTGCCGAGCGCACCGAGGCCAGCACCGTCATCGGAATCGAAGGCGGAAAAGGCGGCGTGTTGAACGAAATCACCTATTTCCCCGGTACGCCTGAGGAACTAAAGCGCGGAAAACATAAAGCCGAGCTTCGCGCCGGAGATCGCGTCCTGATTCGCAGCGGAGGCGGCGCGGGTTGGGGGAATCCTTTGGAGCGCGATCGGCAAGCCGTTCTCGCCGATGTCATTGCCGGCTACGTCAGCCGAAGCGCAGCTGAGAAGGACTACGGCGTTGTGCTCCGTGAGATCGACAGCGAACTGACAGTAGACGCCGAGCGCACAACCGCATTGCGCGCCGATCTTGGCCACAAAACTGCCGTAGATCAATAACAGAGATCAGAATCCAAGATGCCACACAGCCAACCAGCAATGCGCTTCGCCGTCGATGTAGGAGGAACTTTCACTGACCTGATCAGCTGGGATCTCTGCAGCGGAGAAGTTCGATCGAACAAGACGTTGACCATGATTGAGCCGAGCCAAGGAGTGCTGGATGTCATACGTAAAGAGAGGCTCCCCCTAGGCGACGTAAATCTATTCGTGCACGGCACGACCTTGGGGATCAATGCGGTGCTCGAAAAAAAAGGCGCTTCTACCGGACTGATCACCACCAAGGGATTTCGCGATGTCATCGAAATCGCGCGAATGGATCGGCCCGATATGTACAACATCCTCTACCAGAAGCCGCCGACGCTGGTTCCCCGGCATCTCCGCATGGAGGTCGATGAACGCATCAATGCGCGTGGCGGCGTTCTGCGGCCGCTTGAACGCGCTGGAGTCGCGGACGCAATCCATTGGTTTCGTCGTCACAAGGTGCAGGCGGTTGCAGTGTGCCTGCTGCATTCCTACGCCAATCCCGTTCACGAAGAAGAAATCGGAGAAATCTTCGCGAAAGAGGCTCCGGAGATCTACGTCACGCTCTCACACAGAATCTTGAGGGAATACTCCGAGTACGAGCGCACGATGTCGGCCGTGATGAACAGCTATATTCAACCGAAGGTTCAGGACTACCTCGACCACTTGCAGGAGAATTTGCAGAACGAAGGCTTTTCGCAAAGGTTTCTGCTGCTTCGTTCCAGCGGCGGCGCAATGAGCTTCACCGAAGCGCGAGAGAGTCCGATTTTTACGCTGATGTCCGGGCCTGCCGGGGGAGTATTGGGTGCGAGCAGGCTTTCTGCCGCAACCGGCCTGCAGAACCTGATCACTGCAGATGGTGGCGGCACGAGCTTCGACGTTTCTTTGATCGTGAAGGGGCAACCGCGCGTCGTTTCGGAAACTATGATCGACGGTTACAAACTGCTGCTGCCGATTATGGACATCCGTTCGATTGGCGCTGGCGGTGGCAGTATTGCATCGATCGATGCTGGAGGTGCCTTGCAGGTAGGCCCCGAGAGCGCTGGAGGAAATCCAGGTCCGATCTGTTACGGGCGTGGTGGAAAGCAACCCACGGTGACCGATGCTGCCCTCTGTATGGGTTTGCTCGACCCGAAATATTTTCTTGGCGGCGAGATGCAGCTCAATTATGAATCGGCCAGCGCGGCGATCAATTCGAAGATTGCCGAGCCGTTGGGGCTCGACACACGGCGGGCTTCCAGCGGCATCTTCGCCATCGTCGAAACGAAAATGGCGGGCGCAATCCGCGAAATTACCGTCGAAAAAGGTTTTGATCCCCGCGATTTTGCCTTGCTCGCCTTCGGAGGCTCGGGTCCGTTTTTCGCCTGCAATCTTGCGCGGAAATGCGAAATTGGCAAGGTCGTGATCCCGGTCGCGCCCGCAAACTTTTCGGCGATGGGCATGCTATTGTCGGATCTGGTTCATCACTACTCGCGAACTATGATCCTGGACCTGAAAGCGGCAACCGCCGGCCAGATTGATTCAATCTTCCGTGAGTTGGAGTCGCTGGGGCGAAGCGCTCTGGATTCCGATGGCATTTCCGCAGAGAGACGGGAGTTTCATCGCAGCATCGACATGCGCTACTTCGGACAAGGCGGCCATTCCGTAACCGTGCCGCTCCCGGCCGGAACTTCCACCGCCGAACAACGGCAAGGATTGGAGGCGACGTTCCATCAGATGCACGAAAGCACTTACGGACACCGAACCGACGAACCGGTGCAGATCGTGCATTTCCGGCTGCAGGCGGTTGGACGAGTCGAGAATCCGGACTTTCGACCCCTTCGAAGCGGAGGTGAAGATGCCTCGCATGCAATCAAGCAGCAGCGCGATGTCTACTGGCGTGAACTCGATCGCGTCGTTCCTTTTCCTGTCTATGACCGCGCTAAACTTCTGGCTGGAAATTCTTTGACCGGTCCAGCGATCGTGGAGGAAGCGACCGCAACCAGCGTGCTCGGTCCGGGAGACCAGTTGACCGTCGGCGCTTACGGTGATCTGATCATCGAGATTGCCCAACCCTCAGGCGGAGTACGGAATGGCTCGAGCACAGACTGACATCTTCACCCTGGAGATCATTCAGGAAGGTCTGATTTCCGCCGCAGAAGAGATGTTTCACGCTTTCGGCCGCACCAGCAAAAGCCCGGTGATCTATGAGGTGCTGGACTACGCCTGTGGCCTCACCGATCACAAGGGGCAGTTGATCGCACAAGCAGCCGGCGTGCCGGGATTTTTGGGTACGCTGGATCTGGCAGTGAAACAAACTATCGGCAAGTTCAATGGGAACATTCATGGCGGCGACGTTTTCATAACGAACGATCCCTACGGAAACGGAACTCACCTGAACGACATCACGCTGATTCGTCCGATTATGTACAAGGGCGTGCTCGTCGCATTTGCCGTGAGCAAAGGCCATTGGTCTGACGTCGGTGGCATGCATTTCGGCAGCTGGACCTCCGACTCCACCGAAATTTATCAAGAGGGACTTTTCTTTCCCGTGATGAAGCTGTACGAGCGGAACAAACCGTCTGAGTCTCTCATCGACATGATTCGTCACAATGTGCGCATTCCTGAGATGACCATCGGTGACATGTTGTCGCAGGAAGCGTCTCTGCGCGTTGCCGCGCGCCGCGTGGAAGAACTCTGCGCCAAGTACGGTTTGCCGTCGATGCAGCTCTCGTTTCAGAAAATATTGGCTTCAGGCGCGAAACTGAGCAAAAATGCGCTCAAGCATCTGCCGCACGGAGTTTTCGAGGCGGAAGATTTCATCGATGACGATGGCATTCACGATGATCCAATCCGCGTGCGGATCAGGCTCACGGTTTCTGCGCGAGAGTTTGTCGTCGATCTGCGGGGCTCGAGCCCACAAGTCAGTGGTTCCATTAATGCTTCCTATCCGGCGTCGCTTTGTACCGCGAAAGCGACATTCAAGGCGATCACGTCTCCGCACGCTCCGGCCAACGAAGGCAACTTTCGTCCGCTGTGCCTGCTGACTGATCCCGGCAGCATCTTTCATGCGCTTCCGCCCGCCCCGACTTCCACCTATTGGGAGACCGATGCTTATGTTGGGGACTTGATGATGAAGGCGCTGGCTCCGCATATTCCTGATCGCGTGGGCGCCGGTCACTTTCTCAGCGTTTGCGGAACGATCCTGGGTGGTTACGACGAACGAAAGAAACAGCCGTACGCTCTCGTTGAACCGCAACCCGGGGGTTGGGGTGCAACGTCGACTCACGATGGCGCAAGCGCGCAGTTTTGTCTCGGCGACGGCGAAACCCTGAATATGTCGACCGAGGTCATCGAGGCAAGATACCCGATCCGCGTCGAACAGTATGCCTTGAACACTGAAGCAGGAGCGGGAGCTGGGAAATTTCGCGGGGGCTTTGGAGTCGTGAAGGACTATCGCGTGCTGAGTCGCGAAGCCAATTTCACTGCTTCCTTTGGAAGATCAAGATTTCCTCCGTGGGGACTCTCGGGAGGTGGCGCGGGAACCTGCAATAGCGTGTCGATTCTTTCTACGGGAGCGCCTCCCGAATCGCGCGGCAAAATCGCAGCCAGAAAACTGCGCCAGGGCGATATGGTTCGGCTCGCCACGGGCGGAGGTGGTGGCTTTGGGCCGGCGTTCGAACGTGATCCACAATACGTTCAAGCCGACGTTCGCAACGAATTCCTCACGATTGATCAGGCGCAGCAAATCTATGGCGTCGTGCTCAATCGCGAGACACTGCAGGTCGACCGGGAAGCAACTGCGGTTCTGCGAGAAAAGCAGAATCGATTGCGGAAGTCATTAGCCCACAGCTTAAATTGATCTGAGGAAACTTCATTTGAGCTAGCGTCAGCGAATTTCAATCTGCAGATTGCCGTATTCGTCGACCTGCAGGCGGTCTCTACGGTTCACGATGGTGGTCGAGGTTGGCTCCTCGATGACCACTGGGCCATTGAGACGCGAACCCGGTGGCAAGCTGCTGCGCTCAAAGACTTGCACTTGTCCCGACTTATCTTCCAGATGCATCAGGCGCGATTCCTTGGGTTTCGCGTGCTCACCTTTTCGCCGAGGAATCACACGGATTGGAGGTTTGGGCAGCTTTGCATAGGCGACCAAGTGGCAGGTGACGATTTCCATCGGGTCCGCGAGGGTAAACTCGTAGGCACGTTGATGCAACTCTTCAAAGTGCCGGCGCAGGACTTCGAGGGCCTGAGTTTTTAACGTCGCCTGAGCTATCGGCACTTTCACGCTGTGTTCCTGGCCTCGATAGCGGGCATCGACATAGCGTTCGATACGAATGTGCTCTTCGCGCCCCTCTTCGGAAAATGCCTTGCGGGAGAGTTCCTCCAGTTCGCCGAAAGCCGCCTGCAACTGCTCGCCGCAGTGCCGATCGACAAGCATTATCCGGGTACGCAGAAAATCTCGCCGCAAATCAGCAACGAGCATTCCCCATGCCGAGAACACTCCGGGCAATGGTGGAACTAAGACCTTTGGGATACCGAGTTGCCGCGCCACACTTGAGGCATGCAGCGGCCCGCCTCCTCCATATGCAACGAGTGTGAAATCCCTGGGGTCATAGCCGCGTTTCACCGAGACCAGCTTGAGTGCATTGATGATTTGCGAGTTGGCAAGCCGCACCGTTCCTTGAGCGAGTTTGTCGACAGGAATCCCCAATTTCCTCGACTCGGAAGCAAACGCATCATATGCACGCTCCTTGTTCAGATGGATGTCTCCGCCGAGGAAATAATCGGGATTCAGAACGCCGCTTAGCAGGAACGCATCGGTCACCGTTGGTTTCGTTCCTCCCCGGCCGTAACAGGCAGGACCGGGCACTGCACCCGCGCTTACCGGGCCAACCCGCAACGCGCCCGTTTCATCTTTGTTGAAAATGCTTCCGCCCCCCGCGCCGATCTCGACAATATCCAAACACGGCACCTTCAGCGGGTATCCCGCCGAAGTCGGACTCTTCTCGATGAAGTAATCGCTGTTAATGCGCAGTTGCCCTTTGTGGATTAGAGTGGTCTTCGCCGTTGTTCCACCAACATCAAGCGTCAGCAGATTCGACTCGCCGATCGACTCTCCAATCGCGCGGGCACCAATCGCCCCTGCAACTGGTCCCGATTCCACAACCTGAATGGGCGCCCGCTTGGCCTGCGAGAAGCCTATCACGCCCCCATTCGATGCCATCGCGTACAGTTGCGCACCCATGCCAACGTTGCGCAGCCCATCCTCCAAATTTGCCAGGTATCGAGCCACGACAGGCTGAACGTAACTGTTCAGCACGGTGGTGTTGGCCCGCTCATACTCCCGGTATTCTTGCGTCAGTTCGTGAGAGCAGCAGACCAAGATCTCTGGTGCATGCTTGCGTATCCAGTCCGCGCATTTTCGCTCATGCGCACCATTCGCGTAGGCGTTGAGGAAGCACACCGCAATGGCCTCCACATCTTTTTCTTTGCAGCGGCGAATGTGCGCGGGCAGGTCCGCGAGATCGAGATCTTCGAGCACTTGCCCATCAGCGTCCAAGCGCTCTCGCACTTCGAAGCTGAGTTCGCGAGGGATAAAGGCGGGTGGTTTGGTGTAAGTGAAGTTGTAAATGTCGGGCCGGTTCGAGCGCTGTATTTCGAGCACATCGCGAAAGCCGCGTGTAGTGAACAGAGCAGTTCTTACGCCTTTTCGTTCGGTAAGAGCATTAATGACGACGGTTGAGCCGTTCGCAAAATACTTCTTCACCGATCGTGGAGGGATGCCGGATTTGACCAACGCGCTGAGGATCCCGCGCGAAAAATCTTGGGGCGTAGTGGAATCTTTCGCCACGGTGAGCTGACCGGTCCGTCGGTTATAGCCAACTAGATCGGTAAAAGTTCCACCGACGTCCGTAGCGACGTTAATAGTCAATTCAAGTCTCCGGCGGTCGTTTCTCAAGAAAGGATGCCGACTTCCAATCGCGCCTTTTCAAGCGAAACTGGATCAGCGCGCAAGGTCGGCGTAGCGACATCAGATCTCAATCGCACACTTTCCGGCAGTTCGTCCCAGATGCGATTGCTGAAAAACAGCAGTTGCCATTCTCCACGCTCCAGCCACTTGTCGAGCGGTTCGATTTCCTCGATCGCAAGGGCCCCAAAGGCAAGTCCGGCATTCGGAAAAAGGCTCTCAATCTGCCGCAGAAACAGACGACCGTACTCTTCAAGATCGCGCTTCTTGAATACCAGGCCAACGCGACTGCCTGGGGCCAGGCGCGCAATTCTCGCCATCACCTTCTGATCCCAGTGCACCGACACGGTCACCACTTTCAGTTTGTGTTTGCGGGCAACTCTGCATGCTTCCTCGTAATGAAACGGAACGGTGCACAAATACCGCATTCCCCGAGTCTCCCGCTGCGGTAGCAGCCGCAGGGTGTCGAAGTCTATGCCGCGCACGGGAACTCCCCAGGCCTGAGAAATATCGGAAGCGAATTGCTCGGCTTGCACGCGATTGCATTCCCCAAAGACGATTCGGTTGTCGCTGTCTTTAGCTTGGCGAACCTGGTGTTGCAGGTACAGCGCGAAGCTTTGCGGATGAATGCCGAGTTTCACAACCTGCTTCAAAACTGTCTCCGCCAGATTGCGCACCTGCTGTTTCCTGCTTTCGCGATGTCCTCCATACTCCAATTGCCGGTTCACGATAACGCGACGGCTCCGGCTGATGGTGAGAATTCCGGCGCGCGCTAATTCTTCGTAAGCGCGGCGCACGATTGCCGGGCCAATATCCAGTTCACCGCCTAACTCGCGAATCGAAGGCAAAGTATCGCCGGGCTGCAGTTCGCCGAACGCCAACGCCATTCTGATCCGCTCCTTGATTTGCTCGTGAGCCGGATACGGGTTGGCGGTGTCCACAAAGAAATCGATCACATAATACCTCACATCTGTTTTCTTACGCGCACAAGTGTGTGCGCAGCGAGAAGCGGATTAGACCATGGCGTTCGGCCAGTGTCAATTCCGCTCATACTCAGATGAACCCGATGTTAAGGTCCATTCGGCGCGTAATTTCGGTTCGACTTCCGCGGCGCATCCATGAGCGTGATCGTCTTCTTTTCGCGTACATATAGGTCTGCGATGCGCGCGCCGATCCGCGCAATCCCCAGGTGCTCCGAGCCGTACACCTCACGCAAAATCTCCACAGTATTGTGCGGCTTGTAATTTTTAAGGAGTTGAAGGAGGCGTGCGGTTTGAGTCATTAACGAATAGGTTCATGATTCGACGTAGTCCATTTGCGCCGTTGGCACGACCATTCGTGCGCATCACAGGAAAGCTGGGCACGAAGACGTTGGAGATCGAAGCCTGCGAGTCGGTGCGCGAACGAATAACGTCAGAGCTTCAACGGCAGGCTGTGCGATGAGTTCTGGAACGGCGAGCTTCTTTACTCGCTGAAGGAGGGACACAGATTCTGATGGAGAGATAGCGCGTGGAGTACAACACGGAGCAGGACGAAGAACATCCCTCGGAGAATTTGCGGAGCGGGCGCAGGCGATGACCCGTGGAAAGACGGTGCCGAGGCTACCTTGGAAAACGCCTAGGCGTTCGCCTCCGGCGTTTCCCACCTTTCCACCCGCTCCGGCGACGGCTGCGGAAGTTGAAGTTGTCAACGTGGCGTTCAAGGGGGTGGGGTATTTTTGTCTCAAGGTGCGGATGCGGAGTAATTTAGAGCCCGGAACATACTCCTGTGTCATCATCCAGAAACCGGCTGGGCGCGCAAAAACACGCGTCCAGCCCGTTTGCCAGACTATAGTCATGATGCTTTCATGGTCTGGAGTTAACCTGATTTCGTATATATTTTCGCAGCCTCTGTTGAATGACCCTTGTCGAGATTGTCGATCCTCGGATCAACGTGCAATCGATATTTGCGGAAATTTGGGAGTCTAGGTCCTTTAGCGGGTGCGAGTAATATTCTAATTTGTTTGCAGTAGCAGATTTCTTGATCTTCCACGATGCCTTGGAGGTGTGAGATGTCTCTAGCACCTACTGACCGCGTTACGTTCAATTTTCCCTCCCCTGTCCGAGGTTTGTCCGTCAGACGCTCTGCCATCCATATCCGTCGTCTTGTTGTCTTCGCGGCCGCGCTTGCCACTACTGTCTACGCTTACGGCGACCAGAGTGCGGGGCAGAAAGAGCCCGCCGCACCAACTGTGGATTTCCAAGCCGTGGTCGAGCGAGACAGCGTCAAGCGCAGTGAGGATGTCCCCGTCTTCTGTTTGATCACGAACAAATCAAACATCGAACTGCAGAATCTGAAGGTGACGCTGCTCAATCCAGGAGCCCTGATCCCTCGGGCTGCTGCGGGCCCTCATGCTCCTTTGGCAATGTCTCCGCCCTTGGTTGACCTACCAGCATTCGGTGCGCAGCGGTCTCAGTCCACGCTCACGGTCGGTACGGGAGCTGAGTTCGCACAGCACCGGCTCATCTTCGCGCTCGACTACACATGGGAAGCCGGCGGCAAGCAGGTGTCATCGGCCCAAACCACCACGCTGACACTCCCGGTAGTACGGCAATTTGAAGAAGAGGCGAAAGGTCTGCCCGGCGGCACCGCGCCGATCCTGTACCTGCTGATGCCGATTATCCCGGCGATCTTGGCCTACGAATTCTTCAATTCTCTGCGCACTGGCGAGGGAGTCAAGATGCCGCAATTCAAGACCGAATACATTGTGCCCTCGTTTCTGCTGGCCGTCTTGCTGGGCTTCGTTGCGCTTTTCGCGGCCCGACGGAATGCCAGCGTGGACTACTCTAGCCCATCGAGTTTCGTCCTCGTGATCGTCATGTCAGCCGCGCTCGGGGCCGCAATCGTCTGTATACAGTGGGCTTGCGATCGCGTGCGATGGTGGCGAAGAGGTTTCAAAGCTACGGATTCTGCGGAAACATACCTGAGGAAAGCCCTGCTTCAACTTAAGGATGGCAAGGCACCCTGGGTCACCGGAGTTGTAGAAGGACTGCAGTGGGAGGGGGCGCTACTCACTCAACCGGACAAAAGCCGCGCTCTCGGAGCGCGCATGCAAATCAGCACGAAACCGAACTCAGTTCCATCGTGGAAGGAATTGACGAAGGCGATCGACCAGGAAGGAAAGATACTCGACCGGGCATCGCTGCGGCGATGGCTGCGCAAGAAAGCCCTCACCATAACGTATCTGGACAAAATTAAGCAGGCGGGCAAGAACGTAGATCACCCGGTAGCCATCGAAGGGCTGGAGAAATTCACTGCGGATCCGAACGCAAAGCAGCCGATGATGCCCATTGTCAGACCGCTCTCGTAAAACTAAGAAGGGCCACATGACGATGACGTGGCCCCGTCACGCGCCCTCGCTTTGCAGCACGGGCATGCGAATCAAGAACACGATAGCAGGGAGAAGTGAACCATGGCAACACTGACACAGACACGAATTGACATTGCGGACCGGCACACGACCCTGTGCGCTTTCTCCGATGGCAAGAACAAGAAAGCTGAACCGCAGCTTCCCCTCGGAACAGCGAAAGGGTACACCGATCTGTATACACAAGCCGAGAACACAAAAGTGCCGTACGCATCTCTGCAGAGCGGCAAACCCGGCCAGATTCTGGAGAAGGTATTCCGCGTTTACGGCCCGGAAAAATATTGGAAACGTTATCTCAATGGGGCGGAACTTACGCCCTCAGCTGCCTGGTCTGCCGCGCTGCCTCTACTGGGCGGATTGAACAAACGGATCGAACTGATTCTTCCTGCTGATTTCAACGCTAAAGTCAGCCCGGTTCCTCAGGTATTGCTCTATCCTTTCGGCTGGTCTACTTGGATCAGCCTCCGCATCGTTGGAGAACATACGCTGGACGATCTTGGCCGGTTGGTCGAGCATCTTTTCAGGCAGAAGAGTTTCCAGATCGCCGGGAGCGCCCAGCCGGTAGCTTTGCAAATGGTTCTCGATATTGTGTCAAAAGGCGTCCGCGCGGATGCCTTCTGCGGCAGTGCTACCGCCGACTCGGAGGGAAGAAGCAAGGCGATCGTGATCACCGTGATGGAAAAACACGGCGGAAGCCTGGCATTGGGAGCGCTATCCGACGATCAAGAGAAGAATCTACGACGCATGATCAGACCCGAAGGCAAAGGATCGTCGCAGCCGTTTGCAGATTTGGCATTCCATCTACCTGGGAGCGAAGAGCTGGATTATCTGATCATCGACGATCTTGGAAGGTTCATCTGGCTGGAAGAGCTTCTCACTCCGGGTCCCGGCGACCGAAACTATAAGTTCCTCGAGTGCTATCACCACAACTCTTTCAGGTCCCTAGTGCAAGCCTGGCACTTTCTGGGACTTCTGACCCAAAGCGCCGCGCTTGGCACGAAGCAGCCAGCGCCTCTCAAGGGACTGGTAAAAGCAGCGCGCGCGAGTCTCGAGGAACCGCAGTTTAAGAACGCCAGCTTGATGGGCTTTCTGAAACTGAATGAGGTTCAAAAAGCCCTCCAACCCAAATCAGCGGACAAGCAATGAGCGCTGAACCGGGTTTTGCAGACGCAACTCGAGGAGTCTTTAACACTGAACTAATCCGTCAGTATATTGAGTCCGTCGCGGTAGCGAAGCTGCTGCAGAAGAGCAAGAGACTCTAAGGGCTACGGCGAACATCGTACTACTCGGAACGCCAGGTGCGGGAGGCTGCTATGGTCAAACGGGGCTGCGCATATAGTGTCATTTTCGTCCTTTGTTTAATTTCTAACGTCCCGCTGCTCCGATGCGATGATGGAGATACGTCATCGCCTGTTCCTGGGCGCAAGAACGAGCTCAATATTCTGTTCACGGGAAGGCTGCTCGGATATTTCAGGAAGCCGAGTCTTCAGTCTGGCGTTCCACAACTTAGGTCAGACGCTCTGGATGCTCAACAATTTCCGTGCCCAGACCTCTCGCAAGACAACGACATGAGCTATGAAGGAGAGCAACTAATCAATGCTGTTCGCCCCTACGAATACAAAAGTCGGCTGTTGTTAGGCACTGGGGACAATTTAGCCCTTTACTTACCTTCTCGCATTTTTGCACCTTCCCCCGATACAAAAACCGGTCAGTATGCAAAAGATCAGTTTCGTTGGGATCCGAATCCGGGCGAACCGCGATGGGTTAATCCGGATCCTCAAGCCTTGCTCGCCGACCTGCGCAAGGGACTCGCCATTGTGCCGACCGACAACGTGGGCTGCTTCCTCGGTTACGCCGGATACGACGCGATCGTTCCGGGGAAAGAAGATTTTTATTTCGGTCCGGAGCGGTTGCAGGCACTGGCCCGTTTCCTGGCGTCTATCCCTGAGAGTGACCGCTATCATCCCGTTCAGATGCTAGCGGCGAATCTTCTGGTCAAGACCTCCTGGGTCAGCGATCACGATCCTATCCCCGATAGCAAGAAGCCTCGCTTAGGCTTTGACATTTCCGATTCCTCCCAGAGACCGAAATCCTACATCTCATTTCCCGCCGATGGAACGGAGATTCTGCCGTGGCTCGCCAAGATCGAAGGAAACCTCGACAATCCCGGTGCCGTTCAGGTTATTGTCTCAGGGCCGGTGAACGATCCTGACCAACCGGATTGGAAAACCTTTCAGCTGATTAATTCCAGCGCATCCGTTGATTTTGTCCAAGACTTTCAGTGTTGGGCGGTGCCCGCGGTGCCGGGCTTCCAAGTGGACTCGAGGTGTCACCCTCTGGTGCCCGTTAGCGATCCTACGGGTTCTGGCAAGACTTTCTGGCAGTTGCCGCTCAGGCCCCTGGCCCACGGTAACTATAAGGCGTGCATTTGGACTTCAGCAGCAAAAGATGCGCGGCCCATTTGCAGTCGTTTCAAAGTCGGGGTTCCCCTATTTCAATATGCCGGTGCTAACCTCACCTCCGCAGTCTCTGCCAATGCGCCGCAAACAGATCCTAGTCCTTACTTGATCAAACGGATTTGTAAGAATCTAGCGAGTTCGGAGTGCGTACCAGATGACTCGAGCTACATCGCGGTTTTCGGTGTCGTAGATCCTGATTTAGAACAGAAAATAGGTTCTCTTGAGGCTGTCTGGCGAACCGTCGATCGCAACGGCAAATACGCGAAGAACTACGAAACATCACTGGAGGTACTCGATCCATCAAAATCGCTAGATCAGCTTATCGATTACCTTCACAATTGTGGCATTCGTGGGAAAGAAAAGGACGGCGATATCTGTTATGGAGCTGCCAGTGACCGACCGGGAAATAACGGCACGTTCAGGAAGATACTTCTGGCCCAGATGGATGGCACCGCGGCGACTTTGCTGGCGTCGCACCTCACTCTCGAATCCCATTTTGATGTCATCATTTCCCAATACGATGAGCAGCAGTTCACGCGTAATCAGATCAGCGTGGTGGACCCGACTCTTTATCTCGCCAGCTCTTCTGAGGCCGACAATCTCCTCGACAGGCAAAAAAGCAATAAGTTGTTGGATTGCGACAAAGTGCAGTGCAATCTGCCCTCCTTCATCGCCGTTCCCCCGCCTGCTTGGGATCCGACCTGGAGCGGCGACGCAATTGCGCGGGACTCGGCGCGAATTGGCGATGCGGTTCGCGTTCTCCGCATTTCGGACGACCCAGTCCGGCATCAGCGGCAGTATGTAGTGAGTGGAGCGAGGGCCAAGCCAAATGGAGCAGCCATCTGCGAGGAGTGTGTCCCGGAGGCGGAGAGAGAGAAGTTGGCCAATTCGCGAAGGCGTATAGCGGACCAGTTCAAGCTATCGGCAACCGCCGAGAAGACATTGCGAGACTGGACCGCAGCAATACTGCCTCAGCCTTCTCCGCCAACCGATACAACCGAAATGATCCTGGAACACGCTACCCTTTATGCGATGCTGCAGACAACTCACGCGGACGTTGCACTGGTGCAGAAGCATGATTTTTATCTGCCGATACCGCTGGCTGATTGCCTTCTGAATCAGCTTTCCCCTGACTCACGATTTCCAAACTACTGCTCCGAAGAGACGAGAAAACCTCCTTTCTCAGGAGTCTACGCTTGGCAAAAAGTTATCGATGCGCTCATCTGGAAGGGAGATATTTTAACCGTCATTCCCGTACGCGGCAGCGTGCTGCAGGCGGTATTGAAGCGCTCTCGGCAGTTCGATGCGAACGATGTGAGCAGCCTTTCGCTAATTAAGGAGAGTGACCGAGGGTTGGTTACGCTAGGCATCAAGTCAGATGGCTTCAAGGATGCCTATTTAATTAATGATCTACCTCTCGATCCGAACCGCGTCTATTCTGTGGCGACTACCGACTACATTGCGTTGGGCGATACCGGCTATCCAGATCTTATCGATCCCAGCGTTCCGCACCTTCCCCGTCCGCTGTATGACAAGAAGCTGCAGTCCATCAGCAGCCTTGTTTGCAATCAATTGGAGAAGGCCCCTGGGGGAGATTCCATCGTATGCACGCCTGATTTTAAGGGCCAAGGATATTTCGACGAGCTGGAGGTGACTGGGCCGGCGCCGCCACCGGGCAATACGTGGCAGCAAGGATGGAAGAACTGGGTGCGCTCGTTGAGATCCAATGGGAAACAAGGGTCAGACCTTGAAAGCTGGGCGCAAGAGAAAATCCCCACCTGGAGATTCTCGCTCGACAAGACCAATCTCGGATTTACGGTGCAACGTCACAGCGACACGCAAGCCGACTTGAACAACACGTTCGGCGGCGTATCGAATTCTCAAGCGACAGCTTCCCGGTCGCACAGTTGGAACACAGACCAGGAAATGTCGTACACATACAACCATCCCTTATGGGATTTTGTGAGTACGGAGGCGCTCTTGTATAACGCTTCGTTTACGGACACAAAATCTGGGACCTACAGAAACTCGAATCAATCGACGGATTCGCTCGCGCTCTCTGCAGGCCCGCGCTTTCACCTGCCTGGCATGAGGAAGCTGCCGCACTGGGCTATCGGAACATATTTTCACTACGATACCCAAGCTTTCTCCCTGGAGCAGTCTCTTAGTCTTACCAAGAATCAGATAGATGTGGCCACGCCTTTGCTATTCTTTCTGCCTCGCATTAACACGTTGACCGATCGTATTGCAATTGGAAGATACAATCAGAAGAGCTATTTTGAGGCGGGAGTGGAAGCTGGAAGAGCGCTCGGCTCCTTCGAGCAATTCAACATCTTCACCAATGGCGTGCTGGTTCTGCAGTGCATTCCTTCGGCGACGCTGTCTCTTCAAAAATGTGTGGGCAAGTTCGGCGATACCATCGTGACTCCAACTTCCACGGTACAAACACTCCAGAATTCGAGAGGCCGCATGGGGGCCTACTGGCACAGTATGCTGAATTTCCCTACGGGCAAGCGCATGTCTGCGTCTCTCGAAAACCAAGGCGAGTTCTATTTCAACAGCGCCGGTGACAATTCGACCGATACGCGTCTCCAACATTTGGTGACGGCGAAGTACTCGTTCCAGGTTTGGCAGTCTCTGTCCTTCTCTCCCACCTACCAGTTCTTCCTTTACGAGAACAAACAAGCGTACAAATCACTGTGGCAACAGCAGGCCATGATGACTATCGATTATAAGTTTGATTGGACGAGCAAACGAATCGCAGCCAGCCAATTGGAATACAGAGCGGCACCATCGAAATGATCGCTACACCACGGTTCGCTCGCACACGCTCGCCATAGCCGACGCGAACATTTTTGCCTGAAGGCAGCTGAGCCCTCACTTCCGAAGGTGCTTCAGTTTCTCGGGCACGCTGTAACCCACGGCCCCTTCCCAGGACCCGTATGTGGGATTCGACAGTTGGAACCAACGCTCGCCCCACAGCCTCTGATGAGCTTCAAAGAGTTTTTCACGGCCTTCAAGATTCGCGGAATTAGCGGGGATCTGGAGGAAATCGCCCAGTTGATCACCAAACAACAATAGAATGCGGAATCTACCAGCGCACTTCTTCCTGCGCCCTGTTTTGTCGCCTTTATTACCATCATCGCAAAAGAGTCGATCGCCAACGGGGTCCATGGGTACGTGCAGGTTGCGCAATAGTAGCACGGTGGGGTCATCTTCCCTTGAAGGATCGCACACGCGGTTTGTGACGTAGAGCGGCGCGACTCCGTTGGCATGTGCAAATTGCAGGAATTCCATCGCACCAGGGACAAGGCCGGCACTCCGTTCTTCCATCCACTTTCTCCACACTACGTCAGAAAACGATTCCCCTGAAGCTGTCAGACGTGCTTCTAGAGCCGAGTTATCTAGAACTGTTTCGTCCAGGTCGAGAATCACAGCAGGTGGAAGATTCTCGAAATTCCCATTCTGTTCAAGCGCAGCCGTCCACTGCGGATCCTTCAGCCCTCGCAGAAGTGCGCTTTCCGCCACACGATACGTTTGAATCGCACTCGCCTTATATTCAACTGAGGTTTGCATCCAAAGGATGGAATTCAAATTTTCGTAAGTTGGTTGTGTCGGTTGCGATGAACCCAGCAAAAGCAACGAACACAAGAGAATGATAAGTGCTTGTTTGCGCAACATGAATCTCCAAAATACGGCAGAGGGTTGTAACCAGAGCCAAAATGCGCTTTCTTTTTCTTGGACCTTTCGGTCAACTCGTCCAGTTTAGTTTCAAATCACTTGGATGTCATCGAAGTCTGGGAACCGTTAGTCTGGCGTCTCAGAGTGGGAACGCCAACGTGATCTGCGTCCGTCCTATTATAAAAGTGCCCGCGGACCATCGGTTATACTCTACTCCAACTGCGGGTCGCTCTCCACGCCCCTCAACCGCTGTAATCGGCACTGAGACTGAGAATGTCTTTCAATCTGACCGCGATCTGTCGCAATCGTTGGAATAAACAGACGTAGCGGACTTAAAATGCTAAGAGATGTGAACGACTGAACGAGAGCGAGGTCGATTGCATCATCACAACTGAGCAAATTACAGAGCTTTCGCTATTTCGAATGCCGCTTCGAGCGTAAGTGTCAGAGGAAGCACATGGTTGACAGGCTGAGTCCTCAGACAGTAGGACTTCGCCCTAGCTGCTCAACGGTGAGACCGATGCCATATTTCTCGAATGCGCGGACAGCCACGCATTCGGGGGCCGTGCGGCCACAGCAAGTAAACGAATTTGCCTGCGCTTTATTGGACTTCAAAGAACTTGTACCCAAAGGCGGGCAGATTGAACTCAACTCTGTTGTCGATCAGAACTTTCTCGCCACTACGCAAATCTGTGAGAGATTGCGCGTGAAGACCGCTAGTGTCGATTTTTACTTCTTGAGCTGTGGCCCAGAAATTCGCTACTATCAGTACTCGCTCAGTACCATCCGTCGCTGTTCTTGTGAAGGCATAGTACTTAGAATCATCGTTGGTGGGCAGCTTGCGGCGTTGCCCCATCTGGTGAAGAGCGGGATGTGCGGCCTTCGTCTTCAGGAGCCACTGAATCTCGGGGTCCGACGCCAGTTGGTCCCCCTTGTGGCTCCAATCCGAAATGAACTGCCCGGTGGTAGCAACGATGGCTGCTGCTAGACGCTGCTTTCCTGGATTATCTTTAATGGCCACCAGGGTCATGTTCAAAGTGCCGCCCGCCGCGACCACCCGGTCGTGGTAGTTGCGCAGGGATTCTTCAATGGGACGTGGATCACCTGCCTCGATGGCATTCTGGAGCACAAGATAGGGCTTTTCCCACCAGATTCCCAGACCGTAATCTTGGACGGAGTTCCATCCTCCATCGGTGATCCATGCCACTGGGTCTTCGTGAAAAGCGCCGCCGCCTTCGGGCTGGCTGTATTTGTTGCCATAACTGTTGATAACATCGGTGATACGTTGATGCCCTTTCTCCCAGGAATAGCCGACGTACCAATTGACAGCGTCCATGACGATGCCGTCTATGCCTGTATCCAGCCAGAAGCGGGTTATTTTCTCCGCTTCCTCCTGCCACTCCACACTGGTCCAGTTATATTGGGGGAGTTCCGTGGTCTTCCCTTCCGCATCTTTCCCCGGCCAGCGAGTCCAGTAGTAGCGCTTCGCGCGCTCGCTGTAGGCCCAATGCTCGACTTTATCCGGCTGGTAGTTAAGTAACCAGGTCGGGCGAACCATGAAGAAGGTATCGCCCGAGGCCGGCGGAGGAGCATCCGGGCGATCGCTCCAGAAGAACCACCGGGATTCTCGACTCGGCTGGCCTTCGCGGACATGATCGCAGGCTTTGAGAAACGAAGGGGCATCGACCGCGCTGTAACCCACATTTTCAAAGATGATCACGGACATCCCAAGACGATGCACGATTGTTACTACGCGCCTGAAATCATCCATGGTCCCGTACTTTGGCTCGATGCGATAGTGATCGCGCGCATCAAGACCGTTGTAGCTCTTTCCTCCATCTGCCGGAGCAAAAATGTTTAAGCCGGTGAAACCTTGTTCCTTGATGGCTTTGATTTGAGCTTCGGCTTTCGCAGGTTCAAGAAGGAGCTGGGGGAATACGGTGTCATCCTTTAGTGAAACCGTGCGCATTGCGGAGGCAGATTCCCACCAGCGCAGCGGTAACACGGTGGTACGCTCCCGGTATTGGCCGCTGGCAGCCTCGGTCGCGGGCAGAACCTGCAGTCGCAAGCTCGCGACTCCTACAAGCAAGAGGCACAAGAAACAGTTCTTCGAAAAGCTAATCGGCATGATGACTTTTCTCGAGAGGGATCAGAAAGAGCAGCAGAAGTAAAAAATGAAAATGCCTGAGTCATCCGGATAATCGGGACGAACTACCCCTGAACCTCGATGCGATCTTGCTCATCTGGTCAGACGATCGTTGGAAATTAACTTTACTCCAGACACGCTGACACTCTTCAGTGCATTGGTGTCCCCGGTCCAGGCAAGATGTAAATTGCCTGATGAGGGCGAGTAACAGCGCACGGTTATCGCTTCTTTGTTGTCGAAGAAAGTCTCGATCACCGAGCCATCCATCCACAAATTCAGAGTAGAAATTCCGTCTCGATCCGGAGAGAGCGGTAAGGTCTTGTCGTCTATGGTGACGGAAGGTTTGTCTTTCGCGTCGCCGTACTTTATCGCAAACAGCGGCGCGGCTTGGCCGCCAGCCCTCAGTTCGAGTCCGAAGGCACTCTCCCCCGCTTTGAACCTGCACACGATCTGACCGGCGCGATTTTGAATTGGCATTCTTGTAAGAGCGGCGCCGACCGTTCCAGAGTTGTGCGCTTTCTGCAAAGTCTGAACATTACTACGCAGCGACTGTAACTCCGGCAGCACTTCCATCCGAAGCTCATTATCCGTCCCCAGTGTAAGCACGCGTGGGAGCGCCATAGCTCCGGCCCACCCAGCAACTTCGCAGTCCGCAGGGGAACGGGTTTCCTCCACCCATCCCCACAAGATTCGCCTGCTCTTCGCGTCCACCATGCTTTTCGCCGCATAGTACGATCCGTGATCAAGTAGTCCTCGGGTCTCGGAGTGGAACACGAGTTCACGCCGATCAAACGTGCCTACCTCCCAGTGAACCTTGTGCTTAGCGGAGTAGAGCAGGACATACTTATCCTTAAGCGGAAAGAAGTCCGGGCACTCCCACATTTCGCCGGTATCGGCGGGATTGCTCCCTTGCGCAAGGGGATGGAGATAGGTCCAATTGCGTCCGTCCGGCGAGCGATAGAGGAGCACCGCTCCGCCAACCTCATGGAAGCCTGAACCTATGCCCAGATACCATGTGTTGCCATCTTTCCACGGGCAGGGATCCCGAAATCCCGTGACCTTCAAACCTGGTGGAGGTCCATCCAGTACCGGTTTGTCCAGCTTTCTCCAAATCCGCAGATCGGGATCCATTGACGTCGCAAGACACTGAACCTCTCGCAATCCTTTGCCGCGAATCGTCTCGAGTTCAACCGAAGATTTCGTCACACCGGTATAGAGAATGCTCGCGGCTTCGCCCCCGGGCAACACGCTTCCAGTCCAACAACCATACGCGTCATAGAAGCCTGGCGTAGGTGACAATGCCAGCGGCATCTGTTTCCAGTGGATAAGGTCGGGACTGATCGCATGAGCCCAGTGCATGTCGCCCCAGACTGCTGCGCCTGGGTTGTATTGTAGAAACATATGGTAGTGGCCGCGAAAGAATCGAGGCGCACAGGGATCGTTCATCCAGTTCGCCTTTGGCAGCAAATGAAATTGCGGTCTCAAGGGATCGCGCCGGAGCTTTTCCCTAAGCGTCGGAGACAGTTCTTCTTTGGGCACTGCCTGCTGCGATTCTCCGAGTCTAGAGTAGACGCTGCCATGCAAGGCGCATAGCGTGAATGTTCCGGCCGATGTGACGAGAAATCTTCTACGGTTCATTAAAGTATCCCTTTGTGTTGCATTGTGTTGCACGCGATAAAGCGGACTTTACCGAGCCGGTTGCTATTTGGGCTCCCGACTACCTGCAGCTACCATCGCAGCTCTGATCTTCCGCTCAACTTCGTTATTCATGTAGCCACAGTCCAAGCGCATATAAACTGAGGTGTACGGGATCGTTGCTGCGGTCTTGATGAACAATATCCGGAATGTCTTTCCAGCCTTGTCAATTTTGGTCATGACTTCAGTGTGTGGAATGCTGGAAACCTGCTCCTTCGCAAACGGTGCCGTGATTTGCGCACGCAACTCCGACACCCCCGGGTAGTCGTGCTCGTCAATGAACTGAAGTTCCTGGTCTAGAAAGACTGTGGCTCGCACAGGGCGTGACGAAGAAATCGCGCTGGCCACATACTTCAGCAACCGAGGGCAGATCGTCGTTGACAACGATAGTTTCGATTCCCGAATTGGCGTAGACCGGAAAAGCCGAGTCTGCGACCACGATCGAGTTTCTATGACCGTACAGTGGAAGACGATTCTGGACGACAGCCTTCCAGTCGGAGGAGGGTACACTGTCGGGCGTTTGAGCGAGGGACAAGCTAACGAGCAACGACAGAACACAACTGATGGCACGCAACCTTCCGTTCATTGTGTTCATGGCAACTCCCCCTGGTACAACGGCACCGCGTTTGGACGGTTTCCCGCTCTCATAACAGTGATTCATTGAATCGCCTGATACGCCAGTGCTTCGACCTGCTGGTCAAGGCTGAGTCCACCTGTCGGATGGAGTTGTGCCATGAAGACCACGATCATCTGCTCTTTCGGATCGATAGAGAATTCCGTGTAGTAGAAGCCTCCCCACTTGTATTCGCCCGCCGACCCAAGTTCTGCTAACGGAGCTTTAATCCCGTCAATCCCAAAACCCAGTCCGAAGCTCCGATCGGAACTGATGTTTCCGAGCTGATCATGTGTCATCAAGTCAACCGACTTGCGGCTCAGGAGTTGGATATTTCCCGCCTTACCTCCATCGAGCATCATTTGGCAGAAGCGCACATAGTCTTGGGCCGTGGAAACCAAACCAGCGCCTCCGGAGAACAGCTTTTTCGGCCCGCGATAGGGATAATCTGCGGAGTACGAGAATGGTCCCTCGGTGATCGGAGTGTCGGGAAAACGATTCAGGCCCTTATCCGCATAGTAGGTGTAAACGGCGGCCAGACGATCGACCTTGTCCTTGGGCGGGTAGAAATATGTGTCTTTCATGCCGAGTGGAACAAAAATGCGTTCTCGCAAAAATTGGTCCAAGGGCTTGCCCGAGATCACCTCGACCAACCGCCCGAGCACATCCACACTGAGGCCGTATTCCCAGCGATCGCCGGGATTGAAAAGCAAAGGCATTCCCGCCAAACGCTTCACACTGTCTTCAATGGTGCCGTCGTATTGCAACAAGCCGTCTGCCACATTCGCATTCTTGTACAGAGGACCTAAGACCGGATTCCACTGATAAGTGAATCCTGCCGTGTGCCGTAAAAGGTCGCGAATCGTAATCTCGTGGGTTGCCGGAATGGAATAGGGCTCGCCGGTTGTGGGCTGGACGAACACCTTAGGGTTCTTGAATTCGGGCAAGTACTTGGAGATTGGATCTTCCAGCAGAAAACGGCCCTCCTCGTACAGCATCATGACGGCCACGCTGGTGATAGGTTTGGTCATCGAGCAGATGCGAAATATCGCGTCTGGACGCATCGCTTTGCCTGCCTCGCGGTCCTCCATGCCTTGCGCCTTTAACCAGGCTATTTGTCCGCGCCGAACGACGAGCGTCACCGCACCGGCGATTCGCTTGTCATCGATGCTCCGCTGAACCGCGGTTCCGATCCTCTCCAACCGCTCCGAAGACAGGCCAACCGTCTCCGGCGTGACGGACCGGAAATCCTGGGCGAAGCCGATGGCAACCAAAACGAACGCGCCAACCGCCAAGCGGCTGGCCTTTGGCACGGCTAGTTGCGGACGACGCATGGTCTTCACTCCCTGCCTTCGGAATACGACTCTCAAGAAGAACTTAACCCCAAGCTTGCACTAGACCTTGGATTCGACTGAAAAAAAGGATGATTCCGATCCCAAGCGGTCATTTACAAAAGTCTTCACTTCGGCCCAGGTCGGCATTGAGGGCTGCGCTCCGTGATGGGTTACGGAAATCGCGGCGACGGCACAAGCAAAAATGGCGCTGCGTGCAACCGTGGAGCCGCGCATCAGTCCCACTGCAAATCCTGCGTTGAATGCGTCCCCGGCGCCAGTCGTATCCACGGCATTCACGGCGAAGGCCGGGACACGCTCTTTCGCTAGAGTCCCTTGGGCGATGAGGCAACCGCGCGATCCCAACTTTAATAAGACATTCTTGACACCGCAATCCAGGAGGCACTCTGCTGCCGCGTAGGCGCCTGGGTCGCCATTCTCAAAGTTGGTCCCAAGCAGTTCCTCGGTTTCAGTTTCGTTTGGTGTAATCCAGGACACCTTGCGAAGCAGCTTTCCAGACAGCTCGCGCGCCGGTGCCGGGTCGAGCATAAGCGGGATGTTGTGTCGCTCGGCGAACTGGGCTAGGTATTCAACCGTCTCCAGGGGAATCTCAAGCTGCGTCAGAAGCAATCCGGCGTGTTCCAGAATTGTCGCCGCTTTTTCCAGCTGTTCCGGGGTGAGGTGGCCATTGGCACCCGGCACGACCACGACGTTATTTTCACCACCTCGTCCGGTAGTGATCAACGCGACGCCGGATGCCCCTTCCACCGTATTGACGTAGGTTGAGTCCACGCCGGCGTCTTCCAGGCCATTGCGCAACTGAGTTCCAAAAGCGTCGTTGCCGACATTTCCTACCATTGAAACGGGGTACCCAAGTTTCGCTGCTGCGACTGCCTGGTTGGCTCCTTTTCCTCCGTGAAAAGTGTTGAAAGTATTGCCAATGATCGTCTCCCCAACCTGCGGAATACGATCAGCTCCCACAACTAAATCGAGATTGATGCTGCCGACCACAACGATGGGCTTCTGCATAACGATCCGATTTTGACTATTTGGTCACCATGGGTGCTACTGCGATCGATCCCAGCCCCAGCAGGAAGAAGATAAACATTGCGGGAATCAGTTTGCGAGAGGACTGCGGAGCGCTGGCAAATTCTTTCCAGATGAAGACGCCCCAGACGGCCGATACCATCGTCGCACCTTGGCCGATGGCGTATGAGACCGCCGGACCGATTATTTGTGCGTGGGATGCAACGAAGTTGAACACCGTTCCCGTACACCAGATGAGTCCACCCAGGACGCCCCAGAAGTGCCACGCCGATTTCGCCTGAAAGTAGTGAGACATGTTGACTGGCGGAGTGCCGGTGAGAGGCTTTTTCATGAACAGGTAGTTCACCGGGATTGCGCAAAGGACTACTCCGAAGGCGAAGAACAAGGCTACGGAGTATGGCCCCAAGGAATGCTCCCCGGTAACAGCCTTGGTCACGAGCGGATAAAAAATGCCCATGAGCACGCCGCATGCGACGCTGATCCAGATTCCGCGCACGCTAATGGAGCGCCGCTCTCTCTCTCTGCGGCGATAGGCGAGTGCGTCAAAAATAATCGCCAGAACCACGAGCGCCATGCCACCGAAGAGCAATCCGGGATGGCCCTTGGGAGCGATGGCGTAGTTCAGGAGAACGCCCACCACCAGTGCCAAGCCGATTCCGATCGGAAAGGCGACTGCCAAGCCAGCGATGTCAATGGCTGCAACTAAAAGGAGGTTGGCCACATTGAACACAGCTCCACCGGCAATGGCGAGAAGGATATGCCGCGAGTCTGCCTGGCTGATGTTGCTTAGAAATGAGAGATTGCCTCCGCCCCAATTCCCCAGGGTCAAACCCCAAACCAGGCTGCCCAGAAAAATGCCGATGACGTAGTCCCAGTAAAAAAGCTGGAAGGCAAATCCAGGAGTGAGCTTCATCGTGTTCGCCCACGACCCCCAGCAGAGCATGCTGAGGAACATAAACGACAGTGCAATTCCGTACGCCTCAGGCTGATACATGGCCCTCCCGGTGAATCACGCGCTCGTTCGAGGACAGCATGCCGCAACCGGGCGGCGCGAGCGATGGGGTAAGCTCGCACCGCGATTGAAAAGTCACAACGTGTCTAGAACACTAGCTTGGCGGCGAGTTGGATAATGCGCCCTTCGCGGCTGCCGGTAACTTCTCCAAACGGGCCCGTGCTGCCGTTCAATTGGGTACTCACCGCGTTCCACTGCGTGTGATTGAACGCGTTGTACATATCCGCGCGAATCTCGGCGTGGAGATTTTCATGGAAAGTAAGGTTCTTGCCGAACGAGATATCCCAATTGTTCTGTCCGGGTCCTCGAATGACGCCCGGGGACGCAGTGCCTTGAACGTTGTTCGGCGGCACGACGAATGCGCTGGTGTTGAAGTACTCTGCGAAAGTACGCTTGGAGTGGGAGAAGTTAGGATTCGCCACCATATCGAGGTTTCCCAGTCCGTTATAAGGCGCAAAATCGTTCGCCTGGTTACCAGCTCCGTTGTAAGCAGTCAGAGCATTGCCCGATTCGAAGGTTGCGATTGCCGAGATGTGCCAGCCGCCGAGAACCGGCCGTAGGTAGGTCGACAGATGCTGTCCATACTGAGGCTGATAGGTGGTCTGGAACAAGAGGCGATGCCGGTGGGAGTTGGTTTCTTCGCCGTACGATCGGATGATACTTTGTGGATAGTTATAACCCGCGTCTTGCGTGCCCTGTCCGACGATGCCTCGATCGCCGAGAGTCTTAGAGTAGGTGTAGTGGGTCAGAATCTGCAGCCCGTGGGTCATTTGGCGCTGGAATTTTACAATGCCGGCATTGTAGTTACTGTTCAGGCCAGCCCTCTGCAAGTAAATATTGCCGAACCTGCCGGAGTTATATGGCCGGGCCAAGTTGTAGACATTACTCGAAGCCCATCCAGTCTGATAAGGCGCAGCGTTGATGTCATCGAAATACCAACCATTTCTCCCTTCCGCCCCGATGTAAGACAGGGTGATCACAGAATTGCGGGCGACCTCCTGCTGGACATCAAGCAGGTAGCGGTGGATGTAGGGCGTGCGAAACGATTTCTGGTCGGCGTACATGACCGTTTGATAAGCGCCGTCTCCGTAATAGCCTTGCCCCGGGCCGGTAGAGACGGGGAAGGTTCCCGGAGCCACTTGAGGCGACACCGGAAAGGCTTGAGAGAGGCTGGCGGTCTGCGGGGTGGAGTTGTCGATTTCATCACCGACGAAGCCGCCGGGCACGCCCCCGTAAAACGCTCCGGAGAGGACATTCGATATCTGACTCGCGCCCGAGTTGTAGTAAAGGCCGTATCCCGCGCGGACGACAAGCTTGGGGCGAAGCTGCATCGCCAGGCTGAGCCGGGGAGCGAAGTCGTGCTTGGGAGTCGAGGCATAGTGCTGCGCAAGGCCGGGGGCGATTCCGGGTATGGCGAGAGTATCCGTGGTCGGCTGGTAAATGGCACAACAAATACTGTTTGTGGCAAAGACAGGAACGGGCAGTTCGTAGCGGAGTCCGTAGGAGAGCGTCAGCCGCTGAGTGACCTTCAACTTGTCGTTGAAGTATGCCCCGTAGTAAGGGACGACCGAATTCGGTTCCGGGGCGAACGGCCCTCCCGAGGTGTAGTTGTAGCGCTGATGGATCACGGAAGGCAAGCCTAGTAAGACTTCGGCGAAAGCGTCGCCGCCGACTCCCTGGTTCGCCGTAAACAGCTGCGGACCATTGCCACAGTATGCGCCCGGGGCGGGTGCGCAGCCATAAGCAACGTAGCGGACACTGTCGAAGTCCTCTTCCACTTTGCGGAGGTAGGTAAACCCGAAAGTCATGGTGTGGCGGCCGCGAATCCAATTCACATTGTCCGAGAATTGCCGGGAGTTATTGGAAGCGAGAAAGTATTCTTCATAACCCACGGTTGGCTGGCTAAAAAGCTGGCCGTAGTTGAAGATATTCAAGCCAAGGATGCCGGTGTTCCCGCCGCTGGCCGTGCCCGTATTCTGGAAGATCGAGTTAAAGGGGTTGGAGGAGCCATTGACGTAGGAGATTTCCGATGGGCTCAACGTCAGCAAAGCACCGCTTCCTATCGCAAAGATGAACTCGTTGGTCAAATTCGAGTTGAAAACATGAGCTTCATCGACGGTCACGATGTGGGATTTGTCGCTTACGTTCGCATAGTTACGATCCAGGTTTGGGACCAGGCCACCGGTATTGTTAGGTATGCCGCTGTATTGGGACCAGGCGACAAACACGTTATCTTTCGATGAGATGCGGAAATCGAAGCGGCTATCCCAGTGATAGGGATCGACTTCCTGCCTCGACGAGTACTGGTAATTAGCGCCGGCATTGTCCAGGGTCGGCGCCACATTGGCATGGGGAAAGAGGTTGATGATGCCGTTGGTTTGCGAACTTGCCGTCGCCGGATTGTAAAGTCCGGCAGTAACCAGGTTATTGAAAGGTATAGCGTTGCCCGTGTACGGGTTGTAAAGCTGCCCAGCTGGATTGGAACACTGTCCGTTCGTCGCGAAGGTGCCAGCATTGACCGGGCCGGTGCAGTCGCTTCCAAAATCTCCTGCCCGCTGCGCGTCGGAGGGAACGATGGCGAGGTTATTCCCTCCGGCGAGTGAATGCGGATTGCGCTCGTAGTTCACGAAGAAAAAGGCACGGTCTTTCAGATTGAGGACTTTCGGGATGTAGACAGGGCCTCCCAGGCCGCCGCCGAACTGGTTAAAACGAAATGCGCTTTTGGTGAGCAGCCCCTGCGCCTTGTTGATGGGCACCAGCGCATTCAAGGCATCGTTTTCGAAGAAATCGTAAACTTCACCATGGAAAGTGTTGGTTCCTGCTTTGGTGGTTGCGTTGAGGTTTGTAAAATCGCGGCCATATTCAGCGGAGAAATCCGCAACGCCGACTTTTACCTCGCCGATGGCTTCCGCAGATGGCTGAAAGCTGCTGCCACTTTCATAGTTCTCGTTGGCGTTCACGCCGTTCACATAGTATCCATTGTCCCGGGAACCCTCCGCGTTGCCTCCCGCGGTGTAATCCGCACCGCCGGAGGTGTATGACGCTCCGACTTCAAAAGTGCCGCTGAGATTGATGTTATTGCGGGGAGACGTGCTGACTCCGGGGGTCAACTCCGTCAGCGACGTCCAGTTGCGACCGTTCATCGGCACACTCGAAATTTGTTCCTGGCTGATGTTTTGATCGAAATCTACAGATTCGGTTTCGAGCAGCGGCGCAGCGGTAGTCACCTCGACCTCCTCCGAAACCTTGCCAACTTGGAGCAGGCAGTCATATCGGACGGAGGATTGGGGCGAAACCTGTAGAGAATCAGAGATTGACTTCTTGAATCCCGCCGATTCGACCGAGACTTGATAGCTTCCCGGAAGGAGCTGCGAAAACTCATAGTGCCCGCTTGCGTCGGTGGTGGCGGCCGAAGTTTGATTTCGACCTAAGTCGAGCAGCTTCACCGAGGCTTTGGGCACGACGGCACCAGATGCTTCGGTGACCACGCCGCTGATGCTGCCACGCTGAGAGAATTGAGCGAACGAGGCCAGCGTTAAAACGAACAGAGTCGGTAGCAGAATCATGAACCGCGACAAGGGGGTTCGCATACTGTGTCTCCTGGGGACGGTGTAGGCTCCACAATGCTTGGGTGATGCTCGTCGATTTGAAACGTTTCAAGTCTGAAACAGAAGGAATTTACTCCCACCCGTTTGCAATTGTCAACCCAAAAACTTGCCTGACAGTCTCGGGGCGGCGCTACTTGCCGCGGCTGCTTCTCCGTGCACTCGTTGGGTGCCCAAAGCCATCTCGAACAGCGGCAGCAGGCGGTCCGACAGAATTGCGCTTCTTCAACTCGGTCGGGAGAAGTACCTTTTTCGGCGCAGACCGCAACCCGTCGACCCGCTGCAAAAGAAGACGGGCGGCAGTGGCGCCCAACTGATATCCGGGCTGGTAAACAGAGGTTAAGGAAGGATCTGTGAACTTGGTGAACTCAAGACTATCAAAACCTGCAATCGACAAGTCTTCGGGGCATCGAATGCCAAGTTCACGAGCCGCCTGCAGCACGCCAAAAGCCATGAGGTCGTTGCACGCAAAAATAGCAGTCGGGCGTGGGAGCATCCGAAGGAGCCGAAGAGCTGCCTGATAGCCGCTCGTTGTATCGAAGCGCGCTTCCTGCACAAATTCTGGCTCAATCTCTATACGGGCTTCGTTTAACGCTCGCGTAAAACCTTTCAATCGCTCTGCCGCGTTGGTCAGCCCGAGCGGCCCAGCAATCACAGCCAAGCGCTTATGCCCCATCTGAATCAAATGGCGCGTTGCCAGATAAGCACCTTCCGCATTGGCCACAAGGACCGCGTCACCTTTCCACCCATCCGGTACCCGGTCAAGGCAAACCACGGGGACCGCAGCCGACGCATAGGCTCGGAGGTGGCCCGCGATGTCCGCACCAACTGCCGGAATGATCAGTAGGCCGGCAATGTGATAGGAGCGCAATTCGCGAACGTACGACGCTTCCTTGGCAGGATCGTTGTCCGCGTTGCAGAGGATCACGCGGAAGGATCGCTTGTAGGCCATGTCCTCCACGCCTCGAACCACGCCCGGAAAGAACGGGTTCGTGATGTCCGGAATCACCATTCCGAGCATGTTGGTTCGGTTCTTCCGGAGCCCCTGCGCTAGGGCACTCGGCTGATAGCCCATGCTGCGAATTGCTTCGATCACACGCTCTCGTAGCTTCAGCCGAACTGTCGCGGTTTCATTGATTACGTGCGACACCGTGCCGATGGAGACACCGGCACGCTCAGCGATTTGCCGCATTGTCACGATTGCTGTCATGGCTTGCCGCGTTGAAGCAAGGGCGGGCGGTGTTTCTCGGCGCTTCGGACCGCTGCCGACCAGATCATTGCGAGTCTACTACGCACCGGAATCCAACTCCCCCGGAGCGGTCCATGCTGGGGGACATCAGCAGCAGCTTTCCGTGCTCGTTGAGCTTATAGGTCTGAGGGAAGTACCAGATCGAGCCCTGGGGCTGATAGTAGCTGCCGCCGCGAAGAATGCCGCCCCGTGTGTGCTCGTCAATAAACTCTTCCGTCCATTGCCACACATTTCCCACCATGTCCATCACGCCGAATGGACTGGCTCCCGCTGGATGTCCATCCACCGGATCGGTACCTCGCATTGTGCGTGACTTGTCGGGAAGCGGAACAGCGCCGTCATTCCACTCGTTCCCCCATGGATAGAGTCGTCCGTCGGTGCCTTGGGCTGCGTACTGCCACTCCCATTCATGCGGCAGGCGCTTTCCGGCCCAACTCGCGTATGCCCGCGCGTCTTCCTGTGAGACCCATGTCACCGGCTTGTTGTCCCACCCATCTGGATAGCTGTCGTCCTTCCAATCCCGCAGAAGATTCAGGTTGTCCTGCGGACGATAGTGAGTCGACTCCAGGAACTTCTTGAACTCAGCATTTGTGACCGGATACTTATCAATGTAGAAAGACTTGACCTGCATGGGATGTTCATGAAAACGGCGCGGAGACTCCTCCCATGGATACTGCACATCGACACCGGTTTCATTGAAGCCCTCAATCTCGATGCCTGAGACCTTGAAAAGAAAATCAGCCTGCGGGATCAGAATCATCCCGGAAGGCGCAGAACGAACCGGTTTCGTCGCCTGGATTGGAACAATCTGCTGAGGAACAACCCTCCATTCGTGCGCGTAATTGGCAAGAGGCGTTGCCGTCAGCGCTTTCATTTTGGACATCAGAGCCAGCAGTTTCTCGTCTGGCGCAGTGTTAGTCGCAAGGATGGCTCCGTACCCTTTGGCTTCGATCGGAAAGGCAAGGACACTTCTTCCGCCCGGACGCGCCTGAGCCTTGAGTTCTGCGCCATGATAAAGATCGAAGTAACGCACGCTTTCTTGGCCTGCAATCTCGATCTGGTCGCCCTCAACCGCGTATTCGTTTCGGTTGACTATCGTCCAAATTACTTGCTCTCCCAGTGGCCAGCGGCTGGCGTAGACGCCGTAGCGGAGCACGGGCGACATCGGTTCCCAGTCCTTGCTGATGAGGAAGGGTGCCACGCCACGTTCAATCGTCGCCACGCGCCTGGTGGCTTCTGCGTCGCGCGGAGTTACTCCATTCCAGATGCCCCAGATGTTCTCCCAACTTTCCCAGCCAACCCCGTTGAAAAAAGCGAATTGTAGATCATCGGTTTTGTCACGATTCCAGCGGTGCGAGATGTTCACCATATGGCGCGTTTCAAGCCACTTGTATTTGTCCACGAGGGGAGTAAAAGGGAATTCGTATTGGCCCCATGTCATGACATTCCATCCTAAAGCTTCGTCCGACGGCCCTCCCTCTGGCTCAAAAGCGAGTGGATGGCCAATTTTGTCCGCGGCCAGTGAGAATGCCAGTGGAACTCCGTCCTGCGTGTCGCCGTTGATGCCGTCGGCGCCGACTTCCGCCATGAGACTGGCGATGGCATCTGGCCAAGGCATGCCGGGATCCCGTGTTCCTTGGTCCCACATCATCATCGGAAACAAGACTCCCACACCCCGGTGATGGAAGTCGGCAATCATTTGCTTCACGCCGGCAACTCCGCCTGGCATGCTGCGAAGCATGTCATGTTGATTCCGATTGTCGATCCCCATATTTGGGTAACTCGGCCATATCAGGACTGCATCAATACCGCCATAGCGCTTCTCAAGGTCGTCCAGGTATCGGTCTACTGTGTACTTCCCCGCGACTGGGTCATAGAAGTACCGATCCTGCACCATCATCTGGGGCTGCATGAAACTCGACTGCGTCCATTTCAAGGCGGGCAAATCGTACCTGGCGCCATCATAGCCGATACGGATGCGGCGTTCGATCCTCCAGTGTGTGATATCAGCAAGCCATGCCTGATGTTCTGTCTGGCTACACGGTTTCGAGCCACCCTCCCAAAGTCCCTTCATCGTCAGGCAATCCGGTACCGGAATCTGCTGACCTTTGGGTCGGAAGTGCGAGTCTTGAGCATAAGAAATCGTGGCGCCAGCGAGTACCAGAAGCAGGATTCGCAGGAGTGACTTCATGAAGTGCCTCCTCGGTCTCACATCAAATTCCGCTCGTAATATAAAACGTTTCAAAATAGTTGTCCACACTTGACGCCGTGGTAGTTGACCCTCTTCACTGTTTGGCGATGAGCAAGAAGTGGCCCAGGGCGGATCCACATTCGCCGTGCCTGGACGCATGGGAAGCTGGGGAAACCAAAAAGCCGCCTGAGCCGGAGGCCCGTTCCGATGGTCACCGGTCTGGCCGCTTTGATGGAAGCGTGGAGAGCAGAGACGATGTACAGCTCCGACACAGACTTCATCTTCCCCTCGATCAAGCTGGGTGGAAGACAGCCGCGAACGGGAGCTATCCTGGTGACTGACTACATTCATCCGGCCGCGGTCGCTGCTGATGTTCTTGAGCTGCGGGATGGTGTTCGCTACTACGACGGAGAGCCAGTGCGACGGTTCGGACCGCATTCGATGCGCCACGGACTGGCCACCTGGTTGGCCGATCGCGGAGTGCATCCGAGCGTGATCCAGCGTATGCTCCGGCACTCTTCGCCGAACATGACGATGCACTATATTCACAGTGACGCCCGCAAGGCCCAGGAAGAGTTCGTCGAAGAGCTGGCTTCCTTCCGCTAAGTCATTTATTGTCAATGGCTTGAAATGGAAAAAGGGGCATTGCGGGAGCACAATTTGTGAGGCCGTGGGGCAACTCCCGTATAATCAAACGGATGGGCGCGTAGCTCAGTTGGTAGAGCAATGCCCTTTTAATCCGTAGATTTTTAGTGTTTTGAACAACTTACAGGGTTCGCCGGGTTGCCATAAGTTCTTGATAATACACAGTTGACGAAAACATTGCGGGAGTCATTGCGGGAGTGCCCTCGGACCCGCATAAATACTGGCCCGTATGAACGTCTGGCCGAATGTGTTGGCTCAGCGTGAAATGGAGAAGGGACGTTCTTCGTTAGTGCATAGATTC